>Ga0208646_1000080_pt1 | contig 66795 bp, 33 predicted proteins | sample AntAceMetag02UK8_FD_184762 | JGI IMG/M metagenome (GOLD analysis project Ga0208646, IMG submission 184762) | Saline lake microbial communities from Ace Lake, Antarctica - Antarctic Ace Lake Metagenome 02UK8 (SPAdes) (version 2) | ecosystem: Environmental > Aquatic > Non-marine Saline and... | reverse complement strand
ATCATTTGACAGGGATAGGTATGTCCCTATCAAAAAAAACAAATAAAAATAACCTAGAAGAGACCTAAAAACTGAAATTGAAAAGCACAAGTATTAGGTGCGGGTCAACAGACATAAAAACCAATTAGAATAATGCGATATGATCCTCGAATAATGATATTTAAATCACCTGTCATTAGTTTCCGTACAGACACTAGATAAGAGAAGCATTATTGGAGAGCTAAGGTGAACGTTAGATGGATCATTCAAGCGCTCCATTGAACTAGGACTGTTCATTGGAAAACGAGATATTGTATGAAATACAGATATTCAGGTTGTGTAAGAAGACCATCGATACTTTAAGGATAAGTTTAACCGCAAAAAATCTCTCTCAACTTGCTTTATAAGAGAGGTTTGAAGTAGTTCTATAGGTTATCTAATGTAATGATAACTAGATAGCTACATGTTTTTTAGCCTCCAAATAGTGAAAATATCATCGATAATCGATAGGCCATGACCTTTGATAACCTCCTCTATGAAGAATGTAGCATATTTGGATTTTCCCCCTTTATGAAAAGTGATTTTAGTGGGGATGATCGACCTTTAAATTAATTTTATCTTCGGTGAATCTGAAAATGGTTTATTAATCGGCAAATTAGTTTGGTAAAAAAACAAAATGACTTCTTGCTTTTTGTGAGCTTCTGAAATACAACCGCAAACTACATTTTATGGTCAAACTTTATTATTCTCAAGTTTGCTTTTAGTATAGCTTGATGGGTTTACGCCAAAAACTTTCTTAAAACAGCTTCTAAAATACTGCAAATCAGAAAACCCTACTTTGTATGTCACTTCTGATATGGTGAACTCATTGAGCTCAATGAGCTGAGCCGCGCGTTTTATTCTGACTAGTCTTACAAACTCATTGGCAGACTGGCCAGTCATGGCTTTTAACTTTCTATAAAGCTGCATTCTGCTCATACCCATGTCTCTACCGAAATCATCTACGGAATACTCGGAGTTAGACATATTGAGCTCCACAGAATTGATTGCCTGTTCGATGAAAACCTGATCAGAACTGGTTTGTGAAATGCGTTTTGGTTCTATGATAAGCTCTTTGTTATCAGAAAAGTACTGTTGCAAAGATTTCCTTGAAGCTATCATATTTTTAACTTTCAGCTTCAATAAGTCAGCATTGAATGGCTTGGTAATATAATCATCCGCGCCATGTTCCAGACCCTCCACATTGAATATTAGGGAGGTTCTAGCCGTAAGTAATATTACTGGAATATGTGAAGTTTTTACATTTGACTTGATGTTTTTACAAAAAGTAATCCCATCCATAATAGGCATCATCACATCACTTATAATAATATCAGGAATTTCTTCAATGGCCAAGTCCATACCTTCCGTACCGTTTGAAGCTTCCAAAACAATGTATTGGGAAAGAAAAAGTGTTTTTAAGTAATTTCTAACTTCAACATTATCCTCCACAAGCATTATTTTTTCCATGTCTGAAATATCTCTTGCTGCATCGTCCTCCATAGACTTGCTAATTAGCTCATTTGGCTGTGCGGAGTAGTGTCCAATAAATTCACTGTCTTTGAAGTCTTCTATAAATTGAGAATTACTAAAATGATCCTTCCCTTTCCTCATTACCACATGAAAACTAGTACATATTGATTCATCGCTTTTCACAGAAATTGAACCGTGATGAAGTTCTATAAGGTTTTTTGTAAGCGCAAGACCAATGCCTGTCCCCGTTCCTGGATTAGTTTCATCTGTATAGAATCGTTCAAAAATCCTTTCAAAATCCTCCGACTTAATACCACTGCCACTATTTTCCACGACAAGTTGCACTGAGTTACTTTGCTCAAGTACTTTAATGAATATTCGCCCATTATCCGGTGTATTTTTGAAAGCGTTTGATAGTAAATTGAAAATTATTTTTTCGAATTGATCCCTATCAAAATACACATTAATAATATTAGAGGAACTCTTCAGTTGGAAATCAATCGCCCTTTGGTCCGCATGACCATCAAATGAAAGCTTGATCTCCTTAATAAACTTAACAATATTTCCCTCAGCAACTTGCAACTGCAATCCGTTTGATTCTATGCTTCTAAAATCTAACAATTGATTAATTAGCCTTAGTAATCTTTGTGTATTTAGACTGATTACTGCTAATTGATCCTTAAATAATTTTCCTCCCTCCCCTGATTTAATCAAGGTATCAATAGGTCCTAATATAAGTGTGAGTGGGGTTCGAAACTCGTGAGACACATTAGTGAAAAATTGCAGTTTCGTCTTATTAAGCCCCTCAATATTCTCTTTTTCTAACCGCTCCAACTTAAGGTCATTGATATAATTGGTTCTGACGATAATCAAGGTTCTAAAAGCGATAAGGATACAGCCAAACCCTATCAGATAGCCAAAAATTGCCAGATTCGTCTTCCACCAAGGTGGTAAAATAGTGATCACAAGTGTTTCTGGATTTTCATTCCAGACTTGATCATTATTACTTGCTTTGACTCTAAAAGTATAGGTGCCTGAATTCAGCGCAGTAAAAGAAACATTCCTGTCCTTTCCAGCGAGAATCCAATCATCATGAAGACCATCCATTTTATAGAGGTATTGGTTTTCTTGAGACTGGGTATAATTAATGGCCGTGTACTCCAGAGAAATGAAATTTTCATCGTGATCTAGGATGATTTCTTCCGTAAAGCTTATGTGCTTCTTTAAGGGTCCGTCTGTATTCGGTTCGATGCGTATTGGCTTATAAAAAAGCTTGATATCTGTAATGTATACTGATGGAGCCTTCTGATTCTCCACTAAAGAAGCCGGGTCAAAAAAATTGAATCCATTATTCCCTCCGAATGCCAGCCAGCCATTGGACAATTTCAGACTATTCCTTGGCATAAATTGATAATCTTGAAGACCATCCGTTTTTGTATAGTTCCGAAAAGTTCGAAGATCAGTATCAAATTTGCTTAAACCTCTATTGGTGCTTAGCCAAATGTATCCTTTATTATCCTCCAGAATGCCTACTACTACATTATTAGGTAAGCCGTCTTGCATAGTGAAAGTCTCGAAAGTTCCGTCTGCTTGGTTAAAGAGATTTAAACCACCACCATTTGTTCCCACCCATATTCGATTTTGAGAATCTATAAATATCGCAGTGAGGGCGTTGGTGGACAATGATCCTTCCGCTCCACCTGCCTTGTAGTGGTGGAATTTTTCATTGGATATATTAAATTTCTCCAACCCCTCAAACTCAGTGACAATGAAAAGATTTCCATCCTCATCCTCTGTGATTTGATTAATAGCCGAACCGGCAAAAGCATAAGGATCTTCTGAATGATGACTATAATTATTGAATTGATCTTTTATCGGATCATACTTGCTAAGCCCATTTCCCCAAGTACCAATCCAAATCGTGCCATCAGCACTTTTGAAAATATCATAGATGTAGTCATCAGCTATAGATTTTGAATCTACGTCATCATGTTTATAAACCCTAACTTCTCCTGTTTTGGAATTGTAGTAATTCAAACCACCACCCCATGTACCTATCCATAGCCCTCCTTTTGAGTCATATTGAAATGCCAGCGTTTTGTTACTAGAAAGTCCATGTGATTCTTGCGTCAACCTACTAAAGTTACCTGTTTCTATATCATAGATATTAATCCCTCCACCATCTGTCCCTACAGCCAAGTTGCCATTGGGCGATTCCGCAAAACCGGTTATTTTATCACTAGAGAGGCTGCTCGACTTGAAGTTATTCTTTTTGATGTGGTTGAACTGATCGAGGGCTTTATCGTAATAGCAGATCCCACCCAAACGTGTAGCAACCCACATTCGCTGACCCTGATCAAAAAACACATGGGTAATTATATTGCTCGATAGACTGTTATCATCACCAGGATCATTGGCATAGTTTGAAAATTGCTCTTTACCGATATAATTTGATAAACCATTATCAGTAGCTATCCAGATTTCCCCCTTCCTATTGATAGCAATGTTATATACATAGTTGTCTGGGATAGTTTTAGGCTCGCCTTCTTCATGCCTATAAAACCGAGCCGAATCTCGTTTTCGATTGATCACACTTATTCCACTACTAAAGTGCCCTACCCAAAGCTGGTTGAATTCATCTTCCATCATTGAAATGATATTATCACTGCTAGTAAGCCTTTTCTTTGATAAATTATCTACGTTTCCATCTGGGTTTATTGAGAATAAGCCTTGCCCTGTTGCCACTAAAAGATCCCCTCGATAGTCGTTGATAATAGAATTAATAACTGTGGACCTTGAAGCATCCAAAAGATTCTCCGTTTCCTCAAAATAGGCTGTCTTTGGATCAAATTTGAATAGTCCGTTACCAGTTCCTATCCAAAATATGCCTTGCTTATCGATATGTGTTGAGTAGACTATATTCGCGTTGGAGCTACTCTTTTCCTCACTCACTGGACGATAAACCTGAAACTCATCCAGTACGCGATCATACCTGTTTAAGCCATCATATGTTCCAATCCAAATATACCCAAGTGAATCCTCTGTGATACAAAAAATCCTGCTATTGCTTATTTGTGAAGTTCCTCCATTATTTGGTGCATATACTTTAAAATCATAACCATCATATCTATTCAAACCATCTTCAGTACCAAACCATAGATAACCAAGCGCATCTTGATGAATCACAGATACATTTGCATTGGATAATCCGGTTTCTAAACCTAAAGTATTAAACTTATTCGACGTAGGCTGAGACCGTAGCAGAAAGGATTGTAACACTAAAAAAATAAAGATAACGGGGTATCTCATACAGTTAAAATCAATATATTCCTTATAAAGAATTATTTAGTGTAAAATAAATAAAACAAGTATCAACTTCGATATCCGCGATAATAATCTAAGATCGATATCTACTTTTAAAGTCTCAAAATCATCTCAATCATAGCTCTTCCGTTATGATAAGGGCACTTCCAAGCACCGGCCTTATCGTTTTTTAAATCATTAACGCCTGCCCTATTTACTTTCCAGTGCCACTCACCCTCAGGATCAATGAGGTATTTTGAGGTGAAATTCCATACCGATTCGGCTTTAGCCAAATATGATTCATCTTTGGATATCTGCCCAGCATTGACCAAGCCCACCATCGCTTCTGCTTGAGGCCACCAATGCTTATCTGTATCACTAAGACCCTCTGCATCGGCTTCATTCATTAGTCCTTCATCTCCATCTAAACCTTCAAGGGCAGCATCGGTCATTCTGATGGCCATTTGATTGACTTCCGTCATTAGTTCCGGGTCGCCAATCGCTTGAGCAGCTTCACATAGTAACCATCCGCCTTCGATATCATGACCATAGGATATTTCATTAGATTGAAGTTCCCAATCATCATTAAAAAATAGTTTGAAATGGGCCTTCTCAGTGACAAATCTTGTAGACATCAGTGCTATCAAATTGATGAGTTGCGTGCGTAAAGTGTCGTTTGGCCAAATCTCATAAAGAGTCGTATAGGCTTCCATTATATGGAGATGTGTGTTCATGGTTTTGGTAGCATTCATATCTTTTTCACTAAGTCGCACATCGGCTAAAGGTTGCCAACTTTGATCAAGCGCTTCATAATAACCGTTTCTCTCCTGGTCAAAACTATGTTTCTCAATGAGCTGATATAGCTCAATCGCGTACTGTTTAGCCTCTCGTTCTGGTCTAATTTTATGGTATTGAGACAGTGCATAAATAGCGAAAGCCTGCGCATAGATCTGCTTTTTGCCCTCTTTCCTAGTACCTTTATGATCAAGTCGCCAAAAAACTCCGCCTTCTTTTTTATCAATAAAATTGTTCAAAAGGTAATCAAAAGCTCTGTCTGCTGACGCTAAATGCGCCGGATTCCCGGTAACAGGATATGCGGCAGAAAAGGTCCACAAAATTCGGGCATTCAATATGACTGACTTGTCGGCTGTAGGAATAAGTGTTCCCCCACCAGTGATTTGCCCATAAAAACCACCTTGGTCATGATCTGTCATTTGACTCATCCAAAAATCAAGAATGTTGTGGTTGAGTACATCCAAGAAATCCTGTTTTTTCAACATGCTCCTTCTTTATTTTATCGTGTTGGATAGTTGATTACTCATCAAACTTTCCAATTGTAAAAAACCTTACTTCATAAGCATTCAATCCATATTTATCCGAAGCTCGAACTTCAATTTTATGAGAGCCTTTTGAAAGGTTTTCGGGCAAATACCCTCTCCAAATATGTTCACTTGGTTCGGTTTTTAAATATGATTTATGTTGTCCTTGCGTTGGGTATATGCCCAATGAATCCAAACGGATCAACCGAGCAATATATGGGTCCTGATCTGTCGTTTTGGAGATTGACTGCCAAGCTCCATCATTTACACGCATGGTTACGTTTGTCTTTTTTGAGCCCGCAAACACATTTACCAATACTTCATTTCCATTGAACCCAGCTGGTACTATTACACCAGGATCTCCCCGTTCTTCTTCCCAAACCCAAATATTGATTTGCTTATCTTCAGGTAGTTCCAATGCTTTATACAGCATTTTATAAGCGTTATTTTGAAAAGAAAAAAGATAATAGCCTTTTGGAGCACCTCCTCCCATTACGGAAACTGGTACACCTTTCCAATCCCTTTCTCCGTCCCACCAAAGACCACCGACTGCTCCTGCAATCACCTCATGGAGTTCGTGTTTTTCTCCATAAGAAATAAACTCCTGCTCTAAAATATGCCGGTGCGCGGAAACCGCCAGTACATGTGGTCGATCCGCAATGATGGCCAAAAGATCCTCTAGGTTTTCCAAGGTGTAAAGTGGAATGTGTTGTAAAAAAACAACAAGTCGATCCTTGTCCACATAACTCAAATCGTTTTTGATAAAGGTCAGTTGCCGCTGTGTCAGCCCGCCGCGATATCCGTTTTCATTGGGAATGATATCATTTATGGCAATGAAATGGACATTTCCATAGTTGAAGGAGTAGTAATCAGGGCCAAAGGTTCTCTTGAAGGTAATGGTAAAATCATTTGGAAGATCAGTCGCTACATTCCTGTCATGGTTACCAAATACTGGATAAGTAGGCATTCCAAAATGCTTGGTTATCTGTCTGGAGCCATTGAGGATATGTAAATTATCATCCGCTATATCGCCCAACAAAACAGCAAAAGAAAGGTCATCACGTTTATAGATCTCAGGTGTCAAAAGCCTATTAGCATAGTTAATCTCTTCCTGGATTCGCATCTGCAGATCACCCAGCATAGCCACCTTAAAAGTGTCTGATTCTGTTTGTGGCCAAAGAGGAAAATCCACCACGCCGGTTGGTGCAGGACTTTCGGGCATAGCCGGATATGGAAGGTTTGATGTAGGATGTGGATAATAGTGAATATAAGTAGTGGCAATTCCACCAACATCTGTAGGTGTTTGATAATGAGATGGTTTGATGACAAACAGGGTTTGAGAAGGATTTAGTGTGATCTCATATTTTCCACCGGGTTTTGTTGCTATTATCTCTTGGCCATTGGACAATAAAATACCCGAAAGGGCTTTGTCGTTTCTGCTCCACTTTAAATCTTTGTCTATGTCTTCAAATACGATTCCCATAATCTTGGTTGACTGAGCTAATGCAGCCAATGACATAAACAGTACAAATATTCGAATAGCTATTTTCATTTCGAGTTAGTTTCTAAGCGTGATTATGTGCCTTCTGGTCATTTGTAAAGTACCGCTTCTGGCGAGACATTTTGTCCCTTATATTTAATAACAAGTTCCCCTCTTAACTGATCAGGATCAAACTTGACCGACATCAATCGACGCTCAGAGGGTAAAAGTGTGATATAATTATCATCCCAATAACATGGCAGTACTTCTTCGTTTGTATAAGAATCGATAATTTGAAAGTGATTAAAAAACGCCATTAATGGGGAGGAATTCTCAATGGCAAAACTTAAGCTACCAGAGGAAGCAAACTGTAGGTCACTAATATTAATGTTCGACTCTGGAAGTTCATCCAGAGCGCTATAGTCATCATTGGTATTGATCCAATAAAAATTAGAGGAGCTTAATTTCTCCTCCGAATTTTTAAATTTCAAATCCACAAAATAAAGTGCCAAAGAATCCTCTATGGGAACGTTCCATGCTGAGCGAAATACGCTGTTAGCATCCACGTTGATGGTATCTGTTTTTTTCCATAGTTGATTCAAATTAGTATCCATTAAAGAAACTTCCAGTGTTCCGGTTTTATCTTTGAAAGTCGTATTGACCAGCGCCACCGTAAAGTCTTGGCGATTGAGCTGGATATGTACCGGTTTATTCGCATTTCGCATAGCATAGAAACCTGCATTGGGTGTTAAATACCAGTCATAAAGCTGCCACACCAACGAAGGCCAAGAAGAATTATACTTCCAAATGGCATATCCGCTTGCACTTTCCCAAAGCTGATGGTTGATGGCCTCCACCACTGAGCGATAGGTATCATAGTTGACCAACTGAGCTTTCCATGCATACTCAGCTATTCCGGATGAGTCTGTTTTTCCACTAAAGCCATAGTCATATCGCACAAGACTATCATAGTATATGAACCTTCTTTGATCAGGTGCCTGACGCTCATTTGCATCATGATACGCCCAGTCATCTTGAATTGGGAAGTAACCCTCTTCCCAACTTTCACCCAAATCAGGTAAAAACCGATGGAGACTCTCAAGCGTAGGAAAGCCACTCGGACCTAATTCGCTGCTAAATCCTGATACTTTTGATTCCTCAAAATAAGCTTTGGGTCTGATGGTATGATACGGGCCACTGCCATGCAATCCATCTCCAAGGGAATTTTTTAGATAATGTCTTCCGCCATCAGGGTCGAAAGCAGGCAGGAGTTCGTTCATGATAATATCCTCTCTTGGGTTAACCCCTTCATTTCCGCCACACCATATTACCAAACTTGGATGATTACGTAATTTTTTGATGATATCAGTTGTCGCCTTCTTGTAAAGATCCAGCTCAGGCATATATTCGGGATTATTTTTCTTCGTTCCCCAATGATCATGAAGAAAATCTTGCCAGATCATAATTCCATTTTCATCCGCTGCATCAAAAAATGCGTGCGGTGGCACACCTGTGAGTCCCCATACACGCTGTAGATTGAGATTGGTCTGCACCGAATAATCAATCTCTTGCTCGTATCTGGTTTTGTTCCAAGTCAGTAATAAGTCCATTACCCAATTGCCTCCTCTTGGATAGATTCTCTGCCCGTTGATCTTATACTCACGCTCATGGTTACCAATGTAAGTCTCCACATCTCTGATGCCAAATGTGACGGTTTCTCTATCTGACACTTCGCCTTCATAGGATATCTGTAATTCTAGTTCATACAAGTTTGGTGCACCGTAGTTGATTGGCCACCAAAGCGCTGGGTTGTTTATGTGAAAGTCGCTGATCTCCTTTTTGTCAAAAGTGACAGTAGTCATTCCTGGACTCAACTTTACCATCCGATCAAAACTGAAGGAAAAATCACTGGTTTTCGATTTCACCTTTCCCATAAGGAAAGCCTTTATATGAGCATCCTGAAGATTATTAACTGATACGGTAAGTTGCATATCAGCATAAGATGTATCTGGTAAGGGCAAATATGCCGTCACATAAGGATCCATTAAATCAAGCGAACCCGTAAAGGAAACGTATACATCTTCTGTAATTCCCATGTCTCTGTCCCGAACGCCAGGTTGCCAATCCCAGCCAAGCACATCCCATTTGGTATAGTCTTTGGCGATCTCAGGATCTTCTCCCATATTTCTGCCTGGGTGCATAAAGGCTTTGGTCGGTGGAGGTGCTGGCTTGCCGACATGATAAGGAGGATAGATTAAAATGGCCAGTTGATTGGGTTTATTCCAACTGACATCATCAGAAATTTCAAACTTGAACCTGCGTTCCATTCCCTTGACGGTTGCAGTGTCAGCTACTATTTTCCCATTTAATAAAATTTTAGCTGCGTAGTTAATTTCATTAATGTTTAGCCAAATCGTCTTTCCCTTTTTGGCCTTAGGAATATCAAAATTTGTCACAAACCAATAAGGTGCACTAAAGGGATTTTTACCGGGAATATGGGAATACTTCAGTAGGTCATTTTCAATATTGAAACTATCGTTGGCATCTGGGATTTTAAGGTTATTCTGAGAAATGTAAGGATTAGGGTATTTGCCATTTCTCACTAAAGTAGTCAAAACTGTACTCGGCACAGTCGCCTTATTCCAGCCTTGAGTTTTAGTCAATTCATTGACAACAGCGCCAGCCAAAAGTGACGATTGCATGCTCCATCCATAACGCAGTAAAATTGCTTCGTCAGGAAGTGACTCCAAAGGCCCATCATCGACAGTGAGTAGTTGCTTATCCGAAATTGCCCTCAGTCCCTTTTTATAACTCTTGATAAACCACTCATGCTTACCGAAAGCCAATGGAAATGGATGAAAGATCACCTCATCACCAGCAAGCACGTCCATTTTAATGCTGTCAATCCAAACCTCAATCGAGTCAGCATCAACCTTTTCCCACACCAATGCCTGTGTTGGATCGGATGTGGTACTCTTATCTTGTTTACATGATGAAATGATTGAAATCAACACTAACAAAATGAAAGTGCCATTAAAAAATGAGTGTTCGCCGTAGCTTTTCACTAAAGACTTCACGAATAATCTAAGATTGTCTCTATTTTTCAAAATTTAGTGATTTATGACCAATTTTCTAGTTTGTACACTTCCGACAAAATACAATTTCACCAAGTATACTCCAAGTGGAAAGTGACTAACATTCAATGAAATGCTTGACCCTGCCATTTGATAAAATTGGCTTACGGTCAATAGTTCTTTTCCAGATAACCCGACAATCTCCAACTTCTGAGGTAAACTGGTCCCTGAGAATGCGATGTTTACTCGCTCATCAGCTGGATTCGGAAAAATGGCGATTTCTTGCTCGTTTGAGGACCCTAAACTCAATGGGTCAGCCCCACCAGATTCTTCATTCAGTCTAAACTTGAGAATAGTCCCGGGATTCTGAAGCTCAGTAGTGCTCCCTCCCGATGGCCCTGATGTTCTGCCCTCATTGTCGGTAACTATAAAAAAGCTTTTCCCATCTGGGGAAATGGCCATGTCTCGGTATCGATTTTGAGTTTGAAATACTTCTACTGGTTCGCCAATTGTAGATAAACCGTCTTCGGACAATTTAATTCTAAAAATGGCACTACGTTTCAAGCTAACTACCAACAATGAATTATTCCAATCATCAAGCAACGCTGATTCATAAATATCAATGCTAGATGGCGCAATCGTAGGCCAGCAGATATAGTAACTCGAACAGTCATCATCAGTAAAATCATAATTATTGGATACTGTAAACATGGTCGTTATTGGCGCAATAAGGTCAGGAGGCGTCCAGCTGCTTTCGGATGTGGAGACAACCCCATTTGGGCATGAGTAATCATCATAATTCAAACTGGCACAGTTATCAGCAGAAGAGTAATTGCAGTATTCGTACGCCATATCATCCTGAAAGCCTACTACGTGAGGCCAACCATAATTTTTTCCTGCTTGGATCACATTGATTTCATCATCAGACTTAGGGCCATGCTCAGCCGCATACAACAACCCGTTTTTCCCAAAAACCAGACCTTGCACATTGCGATGACCATAGGAAAATATATGAGATCGGACGCCATTAATAACAGGATTATCATCTGGGATTGAGCCATCCGTATTTATTCTCAGTATTTTTCCTTTGTATACCGACCAATCCCTATTGTCCACCTCCACTTGTGTTGGTATGTACTGTGCCATGATCGCATTGCACTTATTTTCAAACTGATTAGCACCTTGATCTCCAATACTATAATATATTTTATCGTCAGGCCCAAAAAGAAGCCGTCCTGAATTGTGATCCGAACTTGCAGATAATCCATCCATAATCACGGTCGGCTCACTCAATGAACCATTCGTTCCGCTGAGCTTATAAGCGTATCTGACAATCTTCTGACCGTCTCCATTTTGGTCATAAGTACTGCTCACATATACAAAATCCTGTCCTGTGCCTTTGCCCAACGCTGGATGAAGTGCAAATCCTAATAACCCGGCCTGACCACTCAGAATATTCAAATCAAGTACTTGAGTCAGTTGATCTTTTTCTCCGGTAACAGGATGAATACGCGAAATTTTACCACTCTTCCGCTCTGAAACCCAGAGTTTATCGTCTGGCCCGTATATAATCTCCCAAGGAAAGTCCAGTGACTTTGGATTCCCCAATTCGGAAACAGAAAAATCTTGGGATAGCGCTGGTGCGATCAGGATACTGCTAAAAAACAATAAGGACAACCATCGTTTCATTCCAGTATTATTTATAAATGATTTCCGAACGAGCAATTTGTGCTTTTTTGTAAAATTTGATTTTCAAATACTTGAATGCTGACATGTTGGTCTTCGCTGTATACTTTTTTGGAATGCTATATCCATAGTTGTTCTCCGAAGAAGCATAGACTTCCACTTGGGTGTCTATATTATCCCAATTTTCTCCGTCAGCTGATCCTGAGAAACTAAGTAAGTGCCAACCTGTTCCTCCTTCAAAGGAATAGATATTGAAATCATGAAAATTTCCCGGCGCATTATAAATCAATTCAGCCCCGTAATCGCCTTGTATTCTAGTCTTGTCTTCTTTAAAACTTCTATCCTCGCCCGTTACGGGAACCACATTGTGGTAATGAAACAGCTTACCAAAATTCTCACAATTATCAATGATAGCCTGATGGTCGACCAATACGGGTCCTATTATATTAGAAGGTGTCGATATTCCGCTAGACTTGACGGCACGCACACGATAATAGTAGGTCTGCCCTACTTCAGCAGTCTTGTCCTGATAGTTGGCAAAGTATTCGGTTTTTGCATCACTAATATTAAACCCTATTTGTGACCATGGACCATGCTGCCCTTTCGATCGCTCCACATTATATCCTGAAGCTCCCGCTACTCCTTGCCATTTGATGGCGTAGACATGATCAATAGGAAGAAGCGTTGGTGGCTTGGGTGGATCAAATGCCGGTATTTCCAAACCCTGAATTTCATACGCTTTGTCCACATACATGGCTAGAAAATCCTTTTCGTCAAAAATACTTCCGCTTACAAAACCCGGCCAGTGGAATGCCTTATATATCCCAACACCAAGTGGTTCACTATGGTGATAAAACCCACCATCCCGATGATGATAGCGCATACTCCATGTTAGCGCACCTAGTATCTCTTCATTACCAATAACTTTATCCAACACAGAAGCCAGCGCCTCAGTACCTTCAAAACCAAATTCTCCAATCAAATAAGGCTTACGACCCGCGATGATTTTGAGGTTTCTATCTATGTTCTTATGCATATCAAGAGGGTTCCGCTCATAATGATGAGAAGAAAGGATATCGATATTTGGATTCAAAAGAGTAGACTCCTTCACCGTCCTGCTATCAATGGCAAAGTAACCATCCATCAACAGATGTTTTTTGTCAAGCCCTTTAATGTATGCCGCAATTTCTGCAGTCCACTCATCAGGTGCATTGAGCTCATTCCCAGTTTCCCAACAGAGAATTGCTTTGTCATTTTTATACTTGAGTCCTGTGATGGTATTTTTTCTGTTGATCGTATACTCAATGGTCTTTTTAAAGTCCTCTTTAAGTTGAGGGTCTACCCAGAAATCTTTGAACTTTTTTCCTCTAAATGCTGCATAATTAGGCACTCCTCCCATCCACTGCCAGTTATTGAGAAAGGAGAAGATGATTCTTATTTGATACTCATTGGCCAAAGCCAGCATCATATCATTGACTTTGAAAGCCTCCTCATTGAATAGTCCAGGTGCCTCTACAAAAGTGGGAGCTCCCTCAGGGAAATTGGAATTCTTAACAGGTATGGTATAGATCCTAATAACCTGACCTCCCATCTCTTTGACTGTTTCGAATGCATCTCGCATTTCATATTCAGTAGGCAGTGCATATGGATTTGTCTTATCAAAGGCCATCATATCCTCTACATAATTGAGGTTGGGGATATTCCAGGATATGAACCGTATTTGCCTATCCCCGTCCATCAATCGGTAACCGGATGTAGTCACAAATTTTTTAAACCCCTGAGCCTGTACTATTGATGTGGTCATACAGCTCAAAAAAATAATTAGTATTGTTCTCAGCATTTCTTCTTTGTGTTCACTTTGAACTATTTAGGGTTCTTATTACTCGCGAGTTTTTTGACTCCATAAGCAGCTCCCGCCGCTAAAAGAAGAGAAAGACCGCCATCTATGGGTGTGGCGGGAGGTGAGCCCTGTGCCAATAATGGCATTACAGCTATTACTACTAGAGCAAAAAATAGGAATGATTTCAACATGATTTCAAGTATTTATTGGTTGATAAATTTCCCTGCTTTTACACTTTGGCTATCAGAGATTTTGAATAAGTAGAGCTGACCTGTCACAAGCCCATTTGGTAAATTGATACTAGATAAGTCTGCATAATTGTTGTCCATTATTGTGCGGCCTTGCATATCATAGATTCTCAAATTCCCTGTTTCCATTTTTACACCTTTCAGGATTAGCTTTCCATCTTTGGTATATACGACTAACTTATCGCCTATTTGATCGGTAATCTCTGTAATGACTGCAGGCTCGATGATAATCAAGAAACGCCCTTGATTCTTTCCAGCAGGCAGTGTGAGCTGCTCATCAGCAAGCGCTTGCGAAGAATACTTCACGCCAGTCTCCTGATCCAGAATGAATACCTCGTATTGATCACTGAGTCCTAAAGCACTCAACTCAATGCTATATTGACCCTGCTCAGCTAGGTCGTATCCCAAGGCGATTTCACGGTATCCAGATATGTTGGGAACACCTTGAATAGCCAATCTTGAATCTTCTAATAATGTATAGAGTGATGCACCGGTATTACCCGAAAGTTTCACAGCATCATAAGCCCAATCTTTAGCGTCAGTTGCGTCAGCTATAAAACTAATGAGTGTCTCATTATAGAAATCTCCTTTGAGCGATATTCTGATTTCAGTTTTTTCGCTGGACTTTCTAAAGAATGATCCATCATCATTATTGCCAGAAATTTTCATCGCATCTGTAAATTGTAACGTTCCAGATGTGGAAGCAAGCTTTACGAAAAAACCTTGCATAGCAGGAATGTAGCCTTTGTACCTAGAGGCATTGGTCCCGTCGTAATTTGATGCTCCCACTTGTCCAGCGCTGTTAACTATCAAATAATCAGTATTATCTCCTCTACCTGCTTCTGAGTTAGGGTCATCCCATATCGCAACAAAGCCATCTATCAAACTTGCGTTTGTTGTTAAAAAGGTATGAACATCAATGGCACATGGATAAGGGTTCGCTACCAAATTCCAACCTTCATAGTCAGCGAGTGCATCAGCGTTATAGGTACATGCTATATCAATATTTCCTGTATTTGGTGTTCCTGAGATGGTCACCAAACCTTTAAATGCTGAGGTATATCCTTTCCCAGGAACCAATGGATTATCCGCGACAAGTTCATTTGTCCATCTGTTCTGTCCCTCATTGGTAGACCAAGGCTCAGACTCATCATAAACGTAAACATTCGCACCAAAATCGCTGGCAGTATTAGTAGCGCTAGATTCAAACGGTGAACCTACAAAACTGTATCTGCCTTCTGTGTCTCCGTATCTAGTATTTCTACTGGCTGTCACTTCGCCAGCACCAATAATACTCCCCATATTGATCAAAGACCCACCAGAACCAATCGTCATATTACCATCCAATGTGAGGGTTTTTGCTATTTGTAGGTTTTCCGCAGTGGCAATACTCAAAGTTCTTCCATTGGCAATCTTCAACTCATCACAAGAAATGTCTCCAGTTGATAAATTAGCTGTCACCAGCGCATGTTGCGTAGTAGACGCAGGAGCTGAACCTAGTGACCAACTGCCATTGTATACATTTACAGCTTCCCCAAAATAGATATCATCAATATATAAATCAGCCACCTCGGTAGAGCGAAGAAACACGCCTAATTTCTGAAGCGTAGAAGGAAGATTTACAGACAGATCGTAAGTAAATGTTTCCCATGTATCTGCAGCTGTAAGTGAGAAATTAGCTGTCTCATATACATTGGTTCCAGCATCATCGTAAAATTGAATAGAATAAGTCGTCGTACTGGAAGAACTATATGCTGAAAAGTGAACTTCCTTGGTTGTAAGTGCGGATAGATCCAGTGCACCAATCCAGAGTTGATTCCATTGATCCTTCGTGTCCTCAGAAAAAAGTAAGACCCGACCGCCATCAGCACTAGCTGCCGCAGGCTGAGCACTAATATTCATATCGCCACCTCCGACATAATCCAAATTCAATCCTACATTTCCATTGGTATCACTAAAAAACCCTAATACATCTGAAAAACCTTGTTCTAATCTAATATTGTCCAGATAGAAATCTCCGGGCGTACCAGAAGTGAGCTTAATGCCTAATTTTTCTACACCTGTAAGTGTTCCCACATCAATTGCAAATCTCGTCCAAATGTTGGCTTCTGCCACTTTCAAGTAGAGAGTCGTCACTTTTGTGCCAGTCTGATTGTATATCTGAATCTCAACAGTCATTGAGGTATTGGTGCAAAGCCCTTCTAAAACAATCATGGGCTGAGTAAGACTACCCGTAGCAACCGTATTGAGCCAGATTTGATTATAATCTGCGGTACTTGTTTCATTAAAAAGCAACGCCATGCCTCCATCAGTATTGGCCGGAGTAGGTTGTGCAACTTCCGCTATATCGTGAGTAGGATCTAGAAAAATTCCCGATGCTGTACCATACGTGTCGCCATAAATACCGACCAAGGACTGAGACTTGACGATGTTCATCAGGCTCAATAAAACGATTGAAAGTAAACTAATCTTTGTCATAAGGATAAATTTAAAATGTAGCGATGCGGATTTTATTTCTTAATAAGCCCTCCCCATATTAAGGCCTTTGATAATCTATGTTGGCTAAGCTGCGCGCCTAGTTTCTAGTTCTATCACGATCTTTTTCATATAGGTTTCGTCAAGCTGATAAAAGCTGATGAAGCCAAATGCCATCAAAGCTCCAATCCCCGCCAAAACGGAAATCATTAACCTAATGCCCAGTAACGTTTCATCTGACTGCACAGCATTGGGCACAAAATTAAATGCGGCTAGTACCCATCCTGCAATAGCTCCGCCGAGGGTCCATCCAAATTTTTGAGACATAGAGGAAGAGGAGAAGACCAGGCCAGTGGCTCTTCGACCGGTCTTCCATTCGGAATAGTCCGCAATGTCTGCGTACATCGACCAACCGAGTGGAAGTACAATTCCTGAGCTAATACCCAAAAGAATATTGAGAAAATAGATCGCATAAATCTGATCAGGTTCCACAAAGAAAAAGATGAAACTGAATGCAGCGGAGGTCAGCGCTGAAATGATAAACGTATTTTTCTTTCCAAACCTTGCTGCTAGTGGCTTGGCAAGTAGCACACCTATCATATTGGTAGCCAACCATATGCTCATGTATATTGAGGAAAGGACTGTGGAGGAGAGATCATACTCTGTTCCCAAAAACGACACGCTTTGGTTACCAACGATGTATTTGAAATAGAATAAAATGGAACCGTCTCTCAACGAGATGAAAATAAGCGTACTGATATTAGCCCCAAGCATAATAAACCAAGGTTTATTTTTGAGTAAATCTTTTAGATCGTTTTTAAATGTTCCTTGCTGCTCACTCGTTGGTGCCAATCGCTCCTTTGTACCAGCAAAAGTCAGCATGAAAAGCACTGCCGCGATAACGGCATAAATAGCAACAGTATACTGATAACCAGAAGCTTCACTACCCCCTGAACTAAAATGTGCGATCAAAGAATTGGCAGTGGCCGTGACAAACAAACCTCCACTAAAAGCGCCGATAAACCTCCAAGACGCCAAGGAAGTACGCTCTTCTGTGTTACTACTCATCACACCCATTAATGATGCATAAGGAACATTCACGGCTGTATAGACCATCATCATGAGTGAATAAGTAACATATGCATAGATGAGTTTTCCAGATTCTGATAAGTCAGGCGTAGTGAAAGTGAGTACGCCGATTATGCCAAAAGGAATGGCTACAAAAAGTAGGAATGGACGAAACTTACCCCACCTTGTTTTGGTACGATCGGAAATCAACCCCATGATCGGATCATTGGCCGCATCCCAAATTCTGGTGACTAAAAACATCGTTCCTACAGCAGCAGCGGATATCCCGAAAACGTCAGTATAGAAAAAAAGAAGAAACATGGAGAACAACTTCCAGAACATAGAGGATGCGAAATCTCCAAGACCGTATGAGACTTTTTCTTTTAAACTGAGCTTATGGTTACTTATTTCCATTCTTGAAGTTGCTTATTTGGCGGTTGCTTATTTGTTGAGGTAATTCATGTTGCTGTCGATCAACTGATTTCGAGTTGCTACACTCGCATAAGATCTTAGCTCATCTTTAGGAGTGTTTTTACAATAGTCTAGCAGTTGGTTTATGGTAGTGGTCGCCACATGAAGTCTAGTATCCGATGATGCATAGTAGAGGTACACCTCACCATTTTCCTTAGCAATCCAACCGTTTGAGAATAAGACATTGGACACGTCTCCTACTCGTTCTTCTCCTTCTGGTGCCATAAAATGACCTCCTGGATGATATATGATCGTCTGCGGTTGATCTAAAGAAGTCATAAACATGTATAGCACATATCTTAATCCTGCTGCAGTATTTCTCACACCATGCGCAAGATGAATCCAACCCTCTGGTGTTTTAATTGGGGGCGGTCCTTGTCCGTTTTTGACTTCTTTGATGGTATGGTAGTTCTTATGGTCTACAATTACCTCATTAGAAATTTGTGCTTTTGTTATGTCATCAACTAATCCCCAGCCAATACCCCCGCCTTTTCCAGCATCAATAAAACCATCCTGTGGTCGTGTATATAAGGCGTATTTTCCATTCACAAATTCTGAATGTAGCACGACATTTCTCTGCTGACTTCCCCCTGAATCCAGATCCTCTAGCCTTTCCCATGATTTCAAGTCCATGGATCTGGCGATTCCACATTTGGCTTCTGCAATGGATTGATCATTACTCGTGGCATCCTGTGGTCGTCGCTCTGTACAGAAAAGTCCATAAATCCAACCATCCTCATGGCGAGTAAGGCGCATGTCATAGACGTTAGTGTCAGGAATAGACGTCTCTGGAAGGGTAATAGGATGCTCCCAAAATCTAAACTGATCAATGCCGTTTTCGCTTTCTGCGATTGCAAAAAATGATTTTCGATCCGCTCCCTCTACCCGAACGACGAGTACAAATTTTCCTTCAAATTCAATCGCTCCTGCGTTGAAAGTCGCATTAATTGCCTGACGCTCCATCATATGTGGGTTTGTATCAGGATTTAAATCATACCTCCAAAAAACAGGAGTATGTGCAGCAGTTACCACCGGATTAATATAGCGCTGGACCAGTCCATTGCTGTGACCTGCCTTATTTTTTATATTCAAAAAAGCTTCATGGTCAGCAATTAGCTTAGCGGCCATTTGTATTGCTTTACTCATTCTAAATTCGCTTAAGTTTTAATGATTTTATTTCCACTTCTTTATCACTTTTGGCTCGGACCTCTATCGAATGTGTCCCGCTAGAAAGACGATAGTCTCCCATATTTATCATGGGCCATTCAAACTCATATACTTCACCCCTCGGCACTCTATCAGGTGAAGACATTTGTAATTTCTCTCTCTTTTCCGTGAGCGTAAAGGTGCGCTTGACACCATCTAGAATCCATTCTATCTCCGCTCCTTGTTCCCCGGCCATTTCTAAATAAAATTGATAATCTTGATCTTTTATTGTTTTGGTCTCCCACGTGACTGCAGCTCCTTGGGAAAAATTGGTGAGATAGTCATTGGCCCAACCTTCTTTCCCCTTAAAATCCACATTTATCCGACTGGAAACTTCCTGAGCTGGAAACTCCACCAAACGGACTTGCTCATGGCCCGTTTCTATTTGCTCACTTTTAGGCATCTGAGCAAGGGTAGATCTTATCCATTCTAAATATTGTGTTATCATGCTGTCGCTTAAATATTTAGACGTTTTGAACAGGTTATTTTCTTGAAATTTATCATTTGCTAGATTAAAAAGCGCTGTATCTCCAAGCTTCAGTGTGAGCAGGAATTCACCAGCCCTTATAGCTCCCGGAATAGTATCAAACTTGCGCACTACTTGATGCGTGAAAAATGATCGCTGTATAACCGTGCCTTCGTCAATTAAATCAACAAGGCTCTTGCCATGAATTTTATTTTTTGGCTGATAGTTAGGAGAAATTAATGCTGCTAGCGTAGGAAAGACATCAATGTGTCCTGCCATACTATTGATTATTTTTCCTCCAGTCCAATTCTTTTTAGGGTACCTAATGGTAAAAGGAACACGAACGCCACCCTCATCAACATGAGATTTTATTCCTTTAAGTCCTGCATTATAACGCAAGCCATTGGGTCCATTGTCGGTCATGAAAATCACCATCGTATTTTCAATCTTACCTGATTCTTCAAGTGCTTTCAATAACCTACTCACATTGTCATCTATGTTTTCAATCATACCATAGATACAAGCGTTTTTATCATCCAAGCCTTTTGACTTGTATTTATCAAAGTATTGGTCAGGAACCTGAAATGGACTATGTGGAGTATTGTAGGATACATAAGCAAAGAATGGTTCATCATCTTGCATGAGTTGGATGGCCGCATCAGTTAGCACATCGGGCATATATCCCTTTGTATGCACGGTATCGAACCCATTGATCAATTTTGCATCAAAATAGTTGTTGAAATGACCGTCTGTAAAACCCAGAAAAGTGTCAAATCCCTGACCTAAAGGATCGTGTGGATATTGTTTACCATTATGCCATTTACCAAACAGGCCAGTATTATACCCCTGCGCTTTTAAAAGTTCCGCGAGCGTTACTTCATGCTGGCTCATCACTTCCTTGCGATGCGTCACCCATGATACACCTGTAGCCAAATGATATCGGCCCGTCAATAAACTGGCACGTGTGGGTGCGCAAACCGGTGAAACATAAAACCTATCAAATATAATAGACTCTTGTGCGAGTTGATCGATGTTAGGCGTCTCTACAATTGAATTACCATGAAAACCAACATCTCCATAGCCCTGATCATCTGTGACGATGAGTAGGACATTTGGTAAAGCTTCCTGAGGTGTTTCAATAGGGCTGCAAGCAGCAGCCCCGAACAACAAGACAACTGTCCAAACGAATAAGCTTCTAGATATGTAATCGAGTGTTATCATTCTTTAATGACTCTGGTCATGACAGTAGTACCGTCAAGCAATTGTGTTTGAACAAGGTAAATACCCACGCCAAATTTTGTGAGATCTAAAGACGCTACTTCATTATTCACCTCCAATTGTTCAAGTGTGCGTCCTTCCAGATCAATCACAGAAATATTGGTAATCATTTGACCAGAATATGGTTTACCAAATGTTATGATGTCGTTAGTTGGATTAGGGAAAACCGAAACCATCAATTCTTCCGTTCTGATGGCAAGAATATCATCGATCACTGTCACATTGAAACTCGTACTAATTGATGCGCCAAAAGGATCTGTAGCTGTCAATGTCACTTCAGTAGTCCCAACTGCATTGGGCAAGAAGTTCAAATCAAGTAGATTATTATCGCTGATGGCTGTCAGAGAAATCAAGTCTTCATTGGATAGTTCAAAGGCATAGGCCAAAGACTGTGGATCTTCCAAGTCGGTGAATACTTCTTCAAAGAAGATAAATTCAGAAATTGGCTCAAGTTCCGATAGGTTAAACTCATAATTATCAACAGCTTGAACTATCGAAGGAGCAGAGTTATTTACGTTTTTCACAATTATTTCATAGATAGAGAAACCCCACTGAGTTGCTCTAGCATTTCCTTTCATTCGAAGATACCTGGAAGTCAAGGGCTGGTCAAATATGATGAAATCTTCTTCTCCATCACCAGCAGATTCCGTATACACGGTCGTCCAGTCCTCTGCATTATCTGATGTTTGGATGTCATATTCTGATGCAAAAGCCGCTTCCCATTCCAAACTCAAATAGTTGAAACTCACTGCTTCCTCAAAATCAATATAGATCCATTCACTGTCTGTATACGCACTACTCCATCGGGTAGTGCTCGAACCATCATTGATATAGATTTCAGGATGTTGCGAATTGTCCATGCTCGAAGCATATGCAGGCTTGAAGAATGCTAAATTATCCTTCTGACCTTCACTGCTTTTCACAATGATCTGAAAAGTATTGTTTGCACTCCAACCATCAGAATCAGTCGCTCTTAATGTTACCTCAGCTGTCCCTTCGACATTTTCCATCAACGTAATGTCCAATAGGGAGGTATTTGACAGACTGGCTGTCAATAAGCCCTCATTTGAATTTGAAAAGACACTGTAGTTCAGCTCTATTCCATCTTCTTTGTCGAGAAAAAGTTTGCTTAAATCTGCATATCCTGTAAAATCAGTGTTATCACCTAATATTTCTCTTATGGCTGGAACTCCATCAACCAACTCAGGTACACGCTCCAAGTCGATTCCTGTATTATCAATCATGACATCCGCAGCGTAGTTATCATAAATATAGTTTAAAGCGACCCCCATTGTTTCGGTGAAAACATTGATATCAGAATCCGTCCAAGACCAGCTCATCGCTCCGGCATATCCAAATTCGATGGCTCGTTTATAGGCTTCCAGCGTTGTAAGGCTTGGATCAGGTTTTCCTTCCAAACCAGTAGATCTAAACTCCCCGATGACGATAGGCTTATTGAGTCCCCAATGAGAAGCTGGTCTGTGAAAAGGGGAAAGCTCATTACCAAAATGCTCTGCATAATAATGAACTTGATAAAAATCTAAAGTACCCTCCACGTCTCCACCGGCCGCAATTAGCTTGGCGTCCGTGTAAAAGTTAATGTTATTTTCAATAGCCGTATTTGCTCTAAACGACCATGAACCATTTGACACGAGCAATCCTGGCATTGTTCTATGAATAGCCCCGGCTGTCAGGTTGATGAACCTTTGGATATAGAAGATTTCGGTCGTTTCATCAGACCAGCCTCCTCCTACGCCTGTATTGGAAACCATTCCTTCTGGTTCATTAAATATCTCCCAGGTCATGACTGCAGGATGATCACCCAGCCTATTGATTAAAGGCACGAGTGCATTGTCAATATAAGTTTGGGTCTTTGCGGCATCTTCTAGCAAGCCACGTGTGAATACTTTGTTTTGTCCTTGATCTTGAAGCATGTCAAAAGACCATAGACACATACTGATCGTTATACCACGATCAAAGGCCATATCAAGGACTTGTTTCATGGCATCCAGATTTTCCTCTTTAATTCCGAACACATTTCCGTTATCATCAAATACCGGACTTACCATACCATTAGTATGCAACCACCAGCGAATAGCATTTCCTCCATTATTGGATATGGAATCAAAAACAGTTGCAAAATACTCTTTAGCACTGATATCAAAATTTTCAAGATCTCGCGCGAACTTGTTCCAGGCGATATTCATGCCTGAAGCAAAAATTTCCTGCGTACCATTTCGAATTGGGAGACGATTATTTCCATTGTTCGTAGGATGCCCAATGAAAATCTGCGTAATGTCAGAGTCATTTTGACCATCCGTATCGACGGTACGTAGTGTCATTTTTGTACTTGGCTGATTGACTTCAATATCAAAGATTGCTTCGGTGCTTACGGTATCTACGTCATCTTTAACCCAATAGTAGTTGGTGATATTTCCGCTGTTAGTACTCAAGGAAGCATCGAGTTGAACGGTAGCAATTCCACTTTCGTTGAACACAAAAATATCCTCTCCCGCATCTGCATTAGGCTTTTGGGCCCAAGCTGATGCGGAGACCAAAGCCAGGATAAACGTGAAAAAATATCTCCAATTAGTAATTTTCATTATAACGTTTCCTCTTTTAAAATTTTATTGAACCTTCGTGAATAAGGGTTCTTGATATTCTTTAGAAATAGCGTGGCTGGTAGCTTATAAAAGCTTAAAAAATCACCTTCATTCTTTTGCCCTTTATAAGGCACGAAAAAGTTTTCTGTGCTACCGTTTCTCCACACCAAAACCCAAGCGATTTGGGGAGTCGGGGTTATTTCAAGTAATGGATTAAGTAGCGTATTGGTATACCAGTTTTCAATAGTTTGACCGTTATTACCAGTTTCAGTAAGTGCAGCAATTTTATTTTTTACAATCGCAATGCTGTCAATGAGAATGACGCTCTTCTTGAGGTCCTCGCGCTGTTGCCGCATAGTAGCCCTATTGTGTCCATGACCTGTATCCCAATAGTTGTCCAGACCAATGATATCCACATAGTCATCACCAGGATATCCGTATAAATAATCAACAAAACCTGAATCCAGATTAATCCTACTTCTGTCAGGAGAATAAGCATAAATTAGTTGGTGTAGCTTCTTTGTTATTTTCAAATAATCTACTGTAAACTGCCATAATTCTATATATTCTTGCTCAGTACAATTCCCTTTTCCCCACCAAAACCAATTTCCATTATGCTCGTGAAAAGGTCTGAATACAATTGGTATTTTGTTAAAGAAACCAGCTTTACAACTATTGAAAAAAGAGGCTAACTGATCAAGTTGCTTCAAATATGCTTCATGTGCCTGCCCTCCGGGTAGTATATCCTTTACTTCGGCTTTCTTGTCCCATGAACTGGATGTATCCAAGGGGTGAAAAATATGCCATGAGATGGTATTGATCCCTCCCATTTTGTAAGCTTTAATAATTCCCTTTTTGATATCAGTGAAAGCAACACTGTCAAGGTTTCTATCTGTGTGAAGTCCTCCAAGATCCCAACCAAAAACTGCTGGATATGAACCCGTAGTTTCCAAAACATCGGATCGATTAGGAACGGCCCACCATTTAGCGCCGTAGCTCAAATCATCTTGATGCCCAAACATGATACCATTCGCTGATAAGAATTGGAGATTGGTATATAGACTCTTTGTTTTGCGAGTGGCATTAGCATCTCCAATCATAGGTTGACTAACTGATGTTAGGCAGAATAAAAAGAGTATTACATGGAGAATAATATATCTCATTGAATAATTATGTTGATTCAGGGAAAAGAAAAGAGAGGCCGGTCTAAACAACCAACCGACCTATCTAAAATAATCGAAGTATGAAGATTCTTAGACTTATTACTCTACCTGCTCTATGATCACAGCAGATCTTGGCAGATCTGATTTCGAAACCAGACCCACACCATCGATACCTAAAACGAAGATGTCACCCTGCGCTTTGCCAGTGATATTCAATCCGAGATATTTAATTCTTTTCAAATGTGACCAGTCAGTACCTGTACCCCAATTCCAAACCGGCTCAGTCAAAGGCAAAGCATAAACTGTCCAGTCACTCGTCACGGCTAAGTTCAATCCTGTGTTTGTACCTGATTCTCCAATCTGATCAGAATAAGCAGTTTCGAACTGAAACTCTGTGATATCGTCAGATTTTACTGCAAATACCATGTGCATATCAGTAAGACTTGTCACATCCACATCGGCAGCATCTGGCTCCCAGTGCACATTAGAGGTCCACGCCCATCCTTCTGTAAGTACTTCCACTTCCACACTTAAAAAGCTGTCTCCTGTATTTCCTCCCGAATTGACAATAGTTGCTTCTACAGCAGCATTTGCATCAGCCCATGGCGTATACTCAACGCCATTCCAAGTACCACCAGTCGTTCCATTTTGGAATACCGTGGTTGGATTATCTAGTCCCTCGAAATCAATGACGTTCATTGCATTTCTAAGATAACTTTGATCGATAAAAACGGCTCCAGAAGGAAGATCAGTCATGCTGATAAAACCTACTGCGTCAATATCTAATGTAAATGAATCTCCAACTTCTTTACCATTGATATTCAATCCTAGATACTTCGCATACTTAAGGCTAGAGAAATCTACGTCTCCAGATCCCCAGTTATAGTCCAACTTATCCAACGGAAGCGCATATACTGTCCAATCTGAGCTAATGGCTAGGTTCAAGGCTGTACCCGTTCCTGATTCTGCAACTTGATCTGAAAAAGCAGTTTGAAACTGAAATTCAGTAATATCAGCTGACTTTACTGCAAATGTTAAATGAGGCTTAGCTAAGCTTGTAATGTCCTCATTTGCTGATTCCGGTTCCCAATGTACGTTTGCTACCCATGACCATGCAGCAGTTTTTATATCAAAATCCACAGCAAGGTAATTGTCTCCTTCCGCAGCACCCTCCGTTTGAATAGAGGTAGCAACCGTTGCATTGGCATCAGCCCACGCATCGTAACTCGTTCCGTTCCAAGTTCCACCGGTCGTTCCGTTTTGGAAGATAGAAGAAGCATCAGCAAGACCTTCAAATGTAATGGCTAATAATGCATCGTCCATATAGCTGGCAGTGGTCACCACTTCGCACTTTGCATCGGTAGGGTTTGCTTCACAAAAACATTCTTCATCGGATTCAAAAGTACAGACTACTTCATCCTCACATCTAGCATCGCCAGCGTTTGTTTTACAAAAGCAGTCAGCGTCTGTTAGGAATGTACACTGAACTACCGGATCATCATCGGTATTACATGATGTAACCATAATCACAGCTCCTAGAGCTATTAAAAAAGTTGATTTTAATAAAATTTTACGCATAGTTTTCATTCTCTCTTTAATCATCAATTAAAATTTTCATTCTATTCTAATACCCTACATTTTGGGTTATTCCCCAGCCCACAGCGTCAAATCCAGGGATTGGAAAAAGTGGTATTGTATTTACAATCACCTGCTCATTGGACTCTTTTACTGAACTGGAAAGTGAATGCACCAACATATTTGAAGCTACTTCATTTGCATAGCCAGTGTTGGAAGCATCGTATTCATCGAAATAAGTTGTTCTGATTGCATTCTCGTATTCGCCCCATCTTACCAAATCATAGAACCTGGTTGTTTCCATTCCCAGCTCTCTTCTCCTTTCAAGCTTAATTAAGTCCAGCAATGCCTGTCCACTAGCAACTTGAACAATGTTGTTATCAAGCGGAGCAAGACCTGTCGCTGGATATCCAAATGGGTCTGTTATATCCCATCCTTTAGGGTAAGTACTTCCACTTGCTCTGTTTCGTATTTCTTCCAATCTTGTTTTGGCCTGCCCTTGATTGTTGGTATGAAATGCTGCTTCAGCATTCATCAACAAAACATCCGCATATCTAAATTTTCTAATGTTTTGGAAAGAGCCTTTTTCTGTATTCCCAGCGGTAGTGCCGGAAACCCATAAGTCAGGTTCAGCGATCGCTTTACGATGATAGTAGCCCGTCTGATTTCTAATAGAAGTTTGCATGACTACACCATAGGCATATTCTCCTACTGCGAGGGTTGTAGCGGGTCTTCTTGGGTCGTTCACTTCATAGGCATTTGCCAAATCTGCTGTCGGCGTATTGAATCCCCATCCACTTAAAAATTGAGGATTTTGAAAGACCGTCCACTGCGCTCCTGTAGATGCATTTCCCGCATCAAGTGCATTGTCTACTGCTTGGATTTCGAAAATTGACTCAATATTATTTTCTCCCTCCAATTCAAAAATAGAAGCGAAGTTGGAGGCCAGTGCATAAGAGCCATAGTTTCCAGTAATAAAACTGTCGGTTATCTCAAGAACTTCGTCCCAGGTATGCTCATTGGTATTGTCTGTCCCTATTTGATACATGATAGCTCTGGATAAGTATGCAGCTGCTGCTCCTTTGGTGGCATAACCAGGATCTCGTACTCCATTTGTGGGCAATAGATCAACGGCTTTTGATAAATCGCTTTCAATCAATTGATAATTGATGTACAAAGGATCCTTTGAAAAAGATCTAGCATTGATTTCATCAGTAGAAACAGGTTCCATAAATGTCGGTTGCCCTCCAAAAATGGTGATTAGATTCAGATAGCTATAAGCTCTGATAAATCTGGCATCTCCCTCATATACAAGCTTATCCGCCTCTGGAATATTTGCATCCCGAATATTTTTTATAACCAGATTAGCACGTGCGATTGCTGCCCAAAATTTATTCCAAACAGCAATTACATTTTGATTGCCCGGCTCAGCGATAAATGATTTCAACTGTTGAATTCCAACCTGATCTGAGGATTCTGAACCTTTTAGCGCATTATCTGAACAAATATCTCCGAACACGAATTCATAGGAGTGTGAAAATCCACCAGATGTATACGTGTTTTGACCCCACGATATTGGGTCATACATACCAGTAACCGCTTGGCGAACCAATGCCGGATCTCCGAAAACGTTTGCTTCGTTTACCAAATAATCTGGCGCATCCTCATCAAGGATATCTTTACAACTTGCAGACAAAAACAGGACGCAAGTGATCAGAAATATTTTGTTTAAATCTTTCATAATATTAATTGTCAACATCTGTCTTTTTATTAAAATGTGATATTTGTACCGAAGAAAATTGTTCTCGCCAATGGATAGCTGAAGTAGTCGACACCTGGGCCAAACGAATCGTTGAACGCGTTCCCAACTTCAGGATCAAGTCCCGAATAATTTGTGAATGTTGCGATATTGTCTATCGAAACATAGACCCTTAGTCGTTGTAATTTGATTCTCTCCAAAACGGCACTTGGTAGCGTATATCCCAATTGAACATTTCTAATTCTTAGGAATGAAGCATCTTCTACATATCTAGAACTAAAATTATCATTGGCCGCATTGGCCGAGGAACTGAGAATAGCTGTCTCATTATTACCTTGCCCCTCAATCCATCTGTTGTTAAATCGTTCCGCAGTAATATTATTGAGTGTCGCTGTGGTGCCTTCCGTGTAATATTTAAATACGTTAGCCGCTTCATTGCCCTGCGACCCACTCAATGATAAACTAAAGTCAAATTGCTTATAGCCAATGTTAACATATGCGCCATAAGTAAAATCTGGAATCGCACTTCCTAATTTCACAGCATCAAACTCATCGATTTTACCATCAAAGTTGGTATCCTGATATTTGTAATCCCCGGCTGATGTTCTTTTCTGAAGTAAGGCCTGCTCTGATACTTCCCCATTTGTGGTAGTCCCTTCAAATGTTTCCGCATCAACATTAGACAGCACATTGCCTTGCGCATCTATAGGCTGACCTTGCGCATTTTTCGCTCTGTGAGCATTGGCCTCTGCGTCAGACTGGAAAACACCCAAAATCTGATAACCATAGAATGATGCAAACTCCTCGCCCTTTATTGTTCTCGTGGCTGGCAGATTGATTTTTGATTCGCTTTGCCCTCCTGCAATGAATCCGTTCTCTGCGTCTAGCGCTCCCAGACTAGTCACTTCATTTTTAATAAAGGCAATGTTACCTCCAAGATTGAAGGTGAAACTATTCACACGCTGTTTGAGGTCTAATGATAGCTCTATTCCTTTATTCACCATGGAGGCCGCATTGGTAGATGGCCCAACAGCTCCTACAAAATTTGGAACAGGAATGGCTGGTACAAGTAAGTCTTTGGTGTTTTTTACAAAATATTCCGCTGTGAAAGCTATTCTATCAGATAAGAGTAATAAATCCACTCCTGCACTTGCCATCTCTGAAGTCTCCCATTGTAGAGAAGCTGCTGGTAACTGTTCTGCCGCAATTCCCTCTGATGGGTTGACATTGTCGAAAGAATAGACATTGCCCGATCTTAGTAATGCCAAATACCTGTAAGGACCTATCGGATTTGAGTTTCCTATCTGTCCCCATCCACCTCTAAATTTCACACCGCTTACCACACTTTGAGAAGGGAAGAAAGATTCGTTATCTAAATTCCAAGCCAATGAAAAAGATGGGAAATCTCCCCATCGGTACTCTTCGTCAAACTTACTAGACCCGTCTCTTCGCCATGTGACCGTTGCTAAGTATCGGCTATCATAACCATAACTTGCTCTTGCAAAATAGGATAATAATGTATAGGCATTTGATCCTGGGATAATAGTTTCTCTCCCAGGCGTATCATCAAACTCAGTTCTAAAATATTCGGTACCTACATCTACTCCCAACGAGTGGTCTCCAAAATCCTTATCATAATTAAAATAATTCGAGCTCTGTAAGGTTGTAAACTGTTGATTGTCTATCCAGTTGAAGGCAGAATCATTCGTTGCATTGGGAATGAAAATATATTCATTCCCATTGTTCAAATCATTGAACTCATTTACAGAATAATATTCTGGAGTGTCCTGAGTACGATCAACTTCCTTGGAATCATGCGCAAAAACACTGTTAAACTTTAGTCCTGGTAGAATATCTACCGTCAATTTCAAATTAGTATTGAGTCGCTTTTCTTCGGTTATATCCTTTTTCTGGGCAAAGGCTGCTAATGCTGGGTTTCCAATATCCGTAATTCTCGAATCATTGAATATCGAAGGCTCCCCTGGCAGCCGTGTAGATGGCAAAGGTTCTTTTCTTACTGATTGGGCTAAAATGCTCGAATAGGTACCTGAGTTATACTGTAGATATTCATTAGTAGAATAGCGTACAGTTGCATCTAGTTTTATACGCTTATGCGGATTGATAGATAATGAGCCATTTAGTTGAACCCTGTCAGAATAGGTATTGACAAGTGTTCCATCTTGTGAGAAAATGGTAGCCCCAGCTTTATATGCTATCAAATCGGTTCCACCTGAAACGCTCAACTCTGTATTTAATAAAGGGGCTGTTTGCGTGACTTCCTCTTGCCAATCCGTGCCTGCCATTGAACCATTCAATGCTCCCTCCATCCAATCTTTGGTAGGGCTAGCTGCTAGATCGTCTAAGCTAGCTTCTTCTCCGAATCTGGAAATTAAATATGCTGCAGCATACTCACGCGCTCCTAAAACATCGTAGGAATTGATAATATTTTGAAATCCATAATAAGCATTTACCTCTACTTTCAATTTTCCTTTTTTGGCTCCCTTAGTCGTAACCAATACAACACCGTTGGCACCTCGGGAACCATAGATTGCTGTGGCTGAAGCATCTTTTAATATCTCCATGTTCTCAATATCAGATGGTGCTATATTTGATAGATCTCCAGTAATGAAACCATCCACAACAAACAGTGGATCAGCGTTAGCCATGGAACCAATTCCACGAACTCTGATACTAGTACCACCAGAGCCCGGAGCTGCTGAGTTAGAAGTAACCTGTACACCAGCTACCGCTCCTTGTAGGTTTTGCCGAATATCAATAGATGAAAATTTCTGAAGTTGTTTTACATCTACAGAGCCAACAGAACCTGTCAGATCACTCTTCTTTACAGTACCATAGCCAACCACTACTACTTCTTCGAGCGCCTTAATATCTAAGTCAAGGCCAACATTTATAGTCGTTTGATTACCAATTGATATCTCTTGTGTTTTATATCCAACAAAGGATACTGCGAGAACTTCGCCCGGCATAGCCTTAATGCTGAAATTTCCGTCAAAATCTGTAATTGTTCCATTAGATGTTCCTTTAATCAAAATGGTTACACCAGGAACCGTCTCTTGCGTCTTGGTATCTAGTATTTGGCCTGATATGATTTGAGTCTGGCCCACAGCTATCCCGCTTATAAGGCATGCGAAAACAGACAGAAGTACTGCCTTGAGCCAGTTTCGAAACTCGAATTTCTTTGGTAAAATCGCTTTCATCATTTGCTTATTAGAGTTAAATTAATATTAGGAGTCTAATTATATAATACATGCCTACAATCAGACCCGCACCAACAGCCAATTCGAATATGTAAAGCATAACCTCTCTTTTTTTGAGAAGCTTGAACTTGCTGCCTATGATTGCTAAAATCGTTTTCATGTTTTATTATCTGTCCCAAATTTGACATGTTATGAATTGCGATAAGCAGGACATTCTTCACATTACCACGTGGTTGTTGATACATTTTCAGAACAAGGGTATTTATTTCATAAAACCTCAGTTATTGAAACAAATACCCTCCTTTAAATATGAATTTTACAAAAAAGATTACTGCACGTCTGCCCGGAATGTACCTGTCAGATTGACCATGTTCAAAATCAAGGCTTGCATATTTTGTGAAATGTGTAACGTCCATGGAATGTCCACTATGAAATCGTCTATATCAAGTGATTGATCTTTTTGACAAACAAGCGTAAATCAGAGGGGTATACAGATGTTACTTTACTCGCCTCAATCAATAACCTCGGACCGAGCTCACTAGGTATGAAGTCAAGTGATTGTTTTATTCAATGCAAGCATGTGGGATACAAAACCCATAAGATGGAATTTAAAATCAATAAATTGAAGCTATTAAAATAGCCAAGAAGCCTATGCTTCTTCTAGGCGTTACCCAGCATGAAAATATGATTCCCAGAAACAGCAAAATTCTTCTTATTATAACGCTAACTCTTTTCTTCGCTTGTTCAAAAAGGAACGAGCTAATTGTCGATTATTCAAATGCACAAATTGGATATTCCGGCAGAATAGATTCATTACAGAATAAGGGTGCATCACTATATTGGTCGGGAACCTCTATAAAATTTAATTTTGAAGGCGCATCTATAGCGACATTATTAGAAGATGAATCGGGAGATAATTATTACAATGTTATCATTGACGATGACAGTCTCCTTATTCTACGGCCAGATACAACTAAACGCTACTATCAACTTGCTTCGGAATTATCACCAGGAAAACATACCGTAGAAATTTTCAAGCGAACCGAATGGAATAGAGGGAAAACTTCTTTTTACGGATTTAAAATAGAAGGAAACCCAAAGCTGTTACCAAAACCCTCCCCTTATAAAAGAAAAATAGAATTTTATGGTAATTCTATCACTGCTGGTTATGCCGTTGAAGACTTTTCTGGAAAAGATTCGCCAGACAGCACCTATACGAATAACTATTTAAGTTATGCTGCTATTACTGCTCGGCACTTTCATGCAGACTACCATTGCATCTGCAAAAGTGGTATTGGTATAACCGTCAGTTGGTTTCCTCTCATAATGCCGGAAATATATGATAGGTTAAACCCTACGAACCCAAATAGCCAATGGGATTTTACTTTATATCGCCCAGATGTAGTCGTCATTAATCTCCTTCAAAACGATTCTTGGATTGTTAATCTCCCAGAAAGCGACCAGTTTAAAAGGAGGTTTGGCGATGAGGCACCAGGTGAGGCATATATTATCAGCGCTTATCAGGACTTTGTAGCCAATATAAGGAAGCAGTATCCGCAAGCAAATATCATATGCTCAGTTGGAAGTATGGATGCCGCAAAGGAAGGCTCAAAGTGGATGGGTTATATTGATACAGCAGTAGCCAACCTCAACGACGAAATGATTTATACTCATTTTATGCCTTACATAGAAGCTTCGGGCCATCCTACTATTGAGGATCACGAAGAAATGGCAAATAGCTTAATTAGATTTATGGAGAAAAATATTGATTGGTGATTAAGTATCCAGCCGCATAACAATTATAATCCCAAATTTATAAGCAGAGGACGCTCCCATGATTTTATCATAAATTTAGTATACCCCTAACCGCAAAAAAAGAACGGAGCAAAAGCCCCGGTCGGAAGTATTGTTTGTCAAACTCTGTAAGTCTACGCGACTCGGTCTAAGCGACCCGGTCAAAACCCTTCGGGAGTTCTCGGCTCGATTTCCGCTATAGTTTTTATTTCTTTGAGTTGGTAGTTTATAGAAGATGGTTTTTGATTACGCACCCCACTTTATATAGCTGCTTAATATCCCTACCTTGATAAAATCAGCTTAATTCTCTTTTAAAAATCTTCTTACGGCTTTTTTACCATCGATTTTCATTTGAAGGAAATACATCCCTGGCGTCAAACTTTCGATATCAATTTGCGTTGTGGAGCCTTCAATCGTTGTGGAGCCTTCCCGTCTCTTACCATTCAAATCCAAAATATGAATACTCTCCAATTGATGACTTCTACCAATAGTAAGATGAATGCTACTACTTGCTGGATTAGGGTAAAATGACAAGTTAATCTCAGGTTGCTGACCAAGAACCATTGGAGCTACAGTAACATCGAAACGTTCTGAAACAACTCCGCCGTTACCATCATCTGCCGTAATGGTAATTGTTGTATTTCCAGCAGCCACTTCTGTTATGGTCAAAGTCGTTCCACTCAAAGCAACTGCCACGACAGTCTCATCTAATACACTTGCAGAAAGCGTGATTGGGTCGCCATCGCCATCGGTAAACCTATTCGCCAGGTCAATGGTCGCGGTTAAGAACCCAGCTTCATATTCCATATCTTCTAGAGGAGCATCAATCGCTGGCACTGCATTCTCACTTATTAGTACAGTAAAACTATCGCTCACTGTGCCTCCAAAACTATCGTCGGCCGTTACTGTAACGGTTGTTGTGCCAGAACCAACTTCTGTCATCGTCATATTCGAACCGGCAAAAGTTACCGACACAATACCTTCTTCTGCGACTAGCGCACTATAAGTCAACACATCACCATTCGCATCGCTAAAAAATGCTCCAAGATCAAGATTGGCGGACATGAATCCAGTTTGAAAGATTTGATCGTCGATTTGCGTGGCAAGTACAGGAGCCACCAAAAGCTCAAATGCTCCGGCATCTGGCATCATATCTCTAGAGGCACCTCGCGCATCCATTGCCGGTAAATCTACACCTGTAGCGGCAGTACAATAATTAAACGCAGCAGCACTATCTGTAAGTGCTAATACTTGCACATTGCCTCCTTCATCAGATAATGCTGACAGTATACCCGAAAACGTGGCTGTTTTACCTTTTGTAATATTATTATTCGAGGCGTTTGTCGAATCATTAACTATTTCTGGGGCCCCATTCAATCCTCCCAAAATACAATTCACAACGCCTGTGGTGTTTGAATTTGCGAAATTGAGTGCCTTCTGTTCGAGCTCATCCTGAGAAACTACGATAGAATTATAAATACTGAAGTTCGTTAATGCACCAGCCGGAGCACTCGTAAATTGAATACCATTCTTCAAAGCAGATTCATGATTGTTGTCGTACATCGTAGTATGAACCATTTTCAAAGTCACATTACCCGTCGCATTGTCTCCTGTCCATAGTGCACACTTAGACCAAATACCCCCTCCACCAGCTCCTCCACCGGCGCTGGTAGTCGCATTGTTAGAAATAGTCGTATTTTCAATATAGATATCAATCAAATGGTCGTTACCGAAATCTTTGTTACCATTTATATATAATCCGCCTCCATTTCTACCTTCATTGTTATCTATAAGCGATTGGAGGATGCGGATATTATTATCTATCGCTACACCATTATTGGGAGCAAGGATTATTCCTCCACCGTCTAAAGTTGACTTATTGTTGATTATTGTACAGTTAATGAGGTCCGCATTTGTCCCAGCCACGCTTAAACCACCACCATTCTTGGCAGTAGAATTTTCCTCTATTATCAGGTTGCTTAAGATGACCAAACCTTCGAGCTTGTCCACGTATAATCCACCACCATTTTCCGTATCGTTACCATACCTGATCCCTAAATTCTCGATAGTCACATTTAGCACTTCCTTCACACCTTCAGCACGACTCATTACAACAACACGGCTTTGTGCACTTTCCAAAGACTCAGCGGCTTGAATTTTATCCGCCTTTGGATCTAAGCCATGTAGCGTAAGACTCTTACCTATGGCTATAGGTTCTGTATGAATACCTCGAATCTCAATAACCGCACCTTCTGTTGCAGCTTCAATTGCTTCCGCAATGGTGCTATAACTCACTTCTCCGATGCTCACAGACTGTGCTAATGCGGTGCTCATTGTTCCTATCAATGAGATAATTATAAGGCTAAGATTTAATATGGTTTTCATTGGTTTAGTCTTTGAATCGATAATAATATTCTTATTCGCTATTTAATAGCTTAAGAGTAACACTTGAGTAAGTATTGTTTGGAGGTGTTTTTCTCAAACACCTCCAGTACACTTACTTTACTTTCTTACGAAGTTTACTTACTCCGTAAGCACCACCAGCTATTAATAATAAACTTAATCCTCCATCTATTGGGGTCGCTGGGGGTGCCCCTTGAGCTAACAATGGTAAACCAACTATTAAAAGGCTCATTGACAAAGCTATTTTTTCTAATATACTTTTCATACTTACGATATTTTTTTTAATTCAAAATAAATTTGGTCGCTTGGCCATTCACGTTAAGTACATAAATGTTATTCTTAGTAAGTGAAGGATGAATTATTGCTGAACTGTTTTTGAAGTTCACTTCCCCTTTATACTGAATTTTTCCACTCAAAGAATAAATGGATACGTTTTCAACTTGCTCACTTGGGTATTGAATAGTTAATTCGTTGATCCCACCAAATACTTTGATTGCTGATGCAGCAAACTCATTTGTTAAAAGTATACTGACTGTGGTGAAAGATAAAGTAAACCGCTCATTCAATGAAATGGACTCAGCAGTGACATTGACTGGAATAGACGAACCTGCTTTCAAGTCGTAAGATTTACCATTAAATGCGTCATGCAATGTTACAATAAGATCATCCTCAGCGAATCCTTCAAACTGTGCAACGTTTATTTGGTAAGTACCAATTTCCCTCAGATTTACGCCCAGCTTAACATTCAATTGTTCTCCATCATTCAGTTTTGGCAATCCTTGAATGGCCATTTTATCATTCCCTAGCAAAGAATGGAATGAAATGTCTTCATTTCCAGAAAATTTTGTCGCATCTAATCCATAATCTTTATCAAGAGTAGCTCCTTCTACTAAGCCTACAATCAAGTCGTTTCTCAGATTATTACCTGCTATTGAGAGTTTCAGGATTTGATTCTGCTCAGTAGACTTTCTGTAAAAATTGGCGTCTGCATTCGCACCAGCAGTAGAAACTTGCATGACAGCTTTGAAGAGCACATTAGTGGCAGATGCTTCGGCTTGAACAAAAAATCCTTGCATAGAGGCAATATTCCCCGTGTTGGCGGCTGTTGCTCCCTTACTACCAGCAACTCCGTCTCCTAAATCCGTAGTGCTAACAGTCGTACCAAGATTATTAACAGTGATATAATCACCGCCTCGATCTGTACCTACGTTGGCTCCTCCATCGTCCCATAGATAAATAGCGCCTGTAGTATTGGTCGTATTCGCAGATTCGTTTAAAAAGTTAGCAATTGAAATAGGCGCTGCAAAAGGATTGGCAACTATATTGAATTTGTCTCCATTTGTACTTACAGGTATTGACTTTGAGCCAGTAACTAAAGCGCCTGTTAAAGCAATCTCAGGACTTGCCGCATCGTAACTCACAAAATACCCTTTGCCCAAAGTCATAGCACCGGTAGGCACTGTCCAGTTTGAACCATCCCAAGTATATAAATGGTTGGCGTTCAGATTAGATAAATTAGCACCTATTACTGGGGTCCCCACAATACTATAACCTGCATTTCCGGTAGTATTTCTCTTAACTGTCGCAGTTCCGTCTCCAGACATTGCGCCTAATAACACTAAAGAGCCTCCTGATTCTACGATAACCGAACCTTGATTTACTCCATCGTTTTCTGCTGTTATAGTAACACCTAAAGGTATATTCAATACACCAGAAGGCGCAATGCTAATATCATTGTAAGTTGAATCTTTGTCAAGTGTGGTTGTAGCTGTGACTGTGAGGGATGCTAAGCCATCCTCATAAGCACCAGCGTCTGGACTTCCGTCTCTTCTAGTTACCCCACGAGCATCAACTGTAGGTAATGTTATGCCTGTAACTGTTGCCGTACAATAATTAATCGCGGTTGCGCCTGTAGGAAGTGCCAGTACTCTCACGTTACCTCCTTTGTTGGTCAAAGTGGTTTCTAGCCCAGCAAACGAAGCTGTCTTACCTCTTACATTATTTCTTTCAGCAACATCTAAAAACGAGCCGTTAGCGGATTCTAATCCACCAAGAATACAATTAACTACCTCTGTGGTATTTGTGTTAGCAAAGTTCAACGCTTTTTGACCAGTAGCATCAGCTGTTACTACGATTGAATTGTAAATACTAAAATTAGTATTAGCTCCTGATGGGGCACTCGTGAATTGAATACCATTTTTAGCGGCAGCTGCATGACTGTTATTATACATTGTAGCATGCACCATTTTCAATGTCACATTACCTGTCGTATTGTCTCCTGTCCATAAAGCACATAAAGACCAAATACCTCCTCCACCAGCTCCACCGGATCCACTGGTTGTGGTATTGTTGGCTATTGTGACATTCTCAATAGCTACACTAATTTTGTTATTGTTCCCAAAATCTTTGTTTCCATTTATATAAACTCCACCACCATTACGCCCTGAGTTGCTGCCAACGAGTGATCCACTAATAAGAATGTCGCTATCGTATGTTACTCCGTTATTCGGAGCAAGTAACATCCCTCCACCATCAAGGGTTGATGTATTGTTCACAATAGAACACTCATACATTTTTACCCTAGATCCTGCAGCAGAGATACCTCCACCGTTTTTAGCAGTCGCATTTTCTGTAATGATCACATTCATAAATGTAACAAATCCTCTATTCTTATCGATAGCAATACCGCCACCATTTTCTGCGTCATTACCGTAACGAATAGTTAAGTTCTCTACGGATATAGTGAGAGAATCTACAGGATCGGCAATCGTAATCACCCTTCCATCGGCTGTTCCAGCACTAGCGGCTGCCTGTATGATATCATTGGCAGGATTGCTACCTCTCAGAGTGATACTCTTATCGCTAAAAGCTATTTTCTCTGTATGTATACCAGTAATGTCGATAACATCACCGTTAACAGCCGCTGTAATAGCCTCACCAATGGTGGAATAAGTTGTCGCTCCAATACTGACCGTCTGGGCCAAAGATGTAAACACCGATCCAACGGAAAACAAACTAATTAGTAGAATTGAGTAGTATTTTTTCATATTTCGTAAATTTTGCTATCCTCAAAGTAGGTAAATTTCCAATTCGATAAGGTTTGATTACCGACCAAAAACCTTTAAAATAAAGTTTAGTGTCTTTCAACGGTACTTTTTCACAGTCAATCAAAAAGTAAATCTTGTTTATCATACTGGATAAGGACATCCATCTGGGCGAGAATAAATTAACCTTCAGGACTTAACCAGCATGAAAAAGAAACGGACATGCATGAAATCTCCTAGTAAAACTCTTCAATATTGGGGTGCTAATAAAGGGTATACCAAAAGCAAAGCAACCATTCGAGCTGCAAGATCCTTTAGGGATTTACTCCGTTCTTTTTTGACCTTTAAGTCAAAAAAGAACCCTTAATCTTAGGTCTTCTGGTCAAACACTCCATCCGCGCGACTGATCATAATCCTGTCCGTTGCTGATGCGGCATCTGCGGCGGCCTGAGTGATATCAACCCGGGATCTTACCTTTGCAAGGTGTTATTTTTATCCTTAAAGGATGAAATATCGGTACATATGCCAATGCTATCTATGACATCAGCGTTGATAGCATTTGATATCTCATGTAGCATTGAAAGGTGCGTCGTTCCTTCCATCATCCCCGTTTTGGACAGCAGACTCTTGCGGCAAAGAATACCGACTAGCTATAATAGAAACCGATTATGCATCTGCGGTTTCCTTAGGAAAACCCCAAAGCTCTTTGTTTGCCAATCCTATACAGACGAAATACTAACCAAAAGGAGTACAAGCGCGCTAAAACTAATGATTTCCACCGCCTATCAAACCAAAATTGGTTTTAGTGATCACTCTCATGGAATCAAGTGAAATATTGTCTTGATACTGTTTTTGCAGAATCAAAAGCTCAGATTTCAGTTCGCTAACCAACACAGAGTAGCCTTCGTTAGGATATAGATTATTCAATTCGCTCGGGTCAGTCTGCAAATCATACAGCTCCCAAGCATCAATATCATAATAGAAATGAATCAATTTATATCGTTGGTTTCTGATACCATAGTGAGGCTGCACATGATGCCAGAATGGGTATTCATAGTAATGATAGTATACAGACTTTCTCCACTCCTCCTCGTCTCCGGAAATTTTACTCTTGAAACTTAACCCTTGAAGCGCCTCTAGTTCCGCAAACCCAGCAAAGTCCATCAATGTCGGTGCAAAATCAATATTCATAAGCATATCATGATTTTCGACATTTGCAGGAATCTGACCTGGGTATCTCATAATGAAAGGCATTCGGAGCGATTGCTCGTACATAAAGCGCTTATCATACCAGCCATGGTCTCCTAAATAAAACCCCTGATCTGATGTGTAAACGACAATGGTATTCTCACTCAACCCATTTTCATCCAAGTAATCCAACACTCGACCAATCTGATCATCTACTGACCTGACACAGGACAAATAATCCTTGATATATCGCTGATATTTCCATCTACGCGCTTCATCAGTTGACATACTATCGTGTGGCAACCAACCCTCTCCTGTTCCGCGCTTATATCCCATTTCACTCCATTTCTTGAGCTCTTTTGGATCTGCAATTGAGTCTGGTGGTGAGATTTTCATATCTCTTGGATCAAAATTATCCATCGTCATATCCGTATCTCCGGCTGTCTGCTCCCTACCTTCATACGCATCATTAAAGGTCTCTGGATAGGGCATTTCTACTCCATCAAAGAGTCCTACGTACTTCTCCTCTGGTAGCCACTTGCGATGTGGAGCCTTGTATTGAAGAAGCATCAAAAAGGGCTCTTTTGAATCTGTCTTTTTACCTAACCAATCAAGCGCAAAGTCTGTAGTCAAAGTGGTCGCGTATCCTTTTTCAGATTTATTGATACCGTTCTCGTTGTACCCAGGATCATAATAGGTTCCTTGCTGACCTTTGTTGTTATGATATTTGAAGTCATCAAATCCAACTGGCTCGGTTCCCAAATGCCATTTACCAAACAGCGAAGTACGGTATCCATTCCGCTGAAATTCTTGTGGAAAAGTCCATTGTGTGGAGTCAAACTTACCCCCTAAATGATTTTTGTAGTAGCCATTCAAGTGGCTTAATTTTCCGGTAAGTATCGAGGACCTGCTCGGCCCACAAATTGCGTTGGTACAAAACACATTTCGCATGATCATTCCCTCGTTGGCCAACCGATCAATATTGGGCGTTGGCGCAATTTCACTATAAATGCCCCCATACGCAGATATGGCATGAGCCGCATGATCATCGGTCATGATGAAGAGTATATTGGGTCTTTCAGTGGAACCCTTTGAATTACATGACCAAAAGATCAATGCACTCAAAGCAAATAATACTATTGACGAAACATTCCCCACTTTAAAAAATTTAGACATACAACTTTAATTAAATTCTACAGCACCTACATCTGCGGTATCTCTATCCCGCCCATTGATATCTTTTTTTAATGCGGTCTTGACATCAGCCTTATCTATGGCTGAGCTGCCAGCCCTCAGGCGCAATTCCGGCATTGGAGCACCGACTATCTTTGTCAACTTATCAGATAAGCCTAGCTTCGATACCTCATTGATGATTTGACTGGACGACATATCGACAGCAACTACCCTAAGCCCCATTAGTTTCCCGTAGATATTCCCTGTGTTTGCAAGAACTTTACTTTTAGCAAAATTCACATCTGGCTCTTTCGCTTCCCCATTGAGAACGATCAAGGAATTCATGATGGAAACTTCTGGTTCTGAGCCTTCTTCACTGTAAAAGGCAATTCCTGGCAATTTCCCTTTTTCATCCGTCGATCGATTGTAAGCAACAGTGACATGATTCATCTTCAGTGAAGTATTGGTCTTGTTGTCCTTCAAATGGTTAGCTCCTTTTACAAAAAAAGCACCCCCTTTTTTTCCTGCGGAATTATAAGTAATGATGGAATTTTCTACTGAGACATTGATATATGTTTGATCTCCCCACTTCTTATTTCCGTGGAGGTAGACTCCTGCCCCGTGTTCGTCGCTTGTATTTGATGATATAACAGAGTTGCGGATGATGATCTCTGAATTAGACCTATTCCCGGATTGCAACGCCATACCTCCCCCAAACTGCGTGGCATAGTTCTCGTGGATCCAGCAATTCTCTAATACCACTTTGGTAGCAGCAATCATCAAACCACCACCTACTTTTTCACTGGTATTCCTTGTGATGATAAGGTTCTTGAGCATATTATCTCCTTTCACACTTTTCCATGAAATCCCCCCACCTGGAGAATCAATTGACTTTCCATTGATGATTGTGAGATTTTCTATTGTTAAGTCTTCGGCTCCATATTTTCCATCTGATGAAATAACAGACCCGCTTGAGCCAATTAGACCATCCCTTTCAGGATTTTCTCCTCTTAGGGTAATTCCCTTTTTGTTGATTTTAATTGATCCATTTTGCATACCCCGTATCTCAATCACATCGCCAGACTTGGCTGCACCAATGGCCATCTGAACGGTGGAAAATTCCTTCTTTTTGATCGAAACTGACTGAGCAGTTGTTGCAGATACAATAAATATTAGTGCGAATACTGTTAGTATTTTTTTCATGAAAAGGTCATTTAATATTGAATCGGATCAGAAACTGGAATTTCGTAGACATATTTTTCTACCGCTACCGGAACATCTCCGTATCTCTGACTGGTTTTTGAAAGTTTAGGATTGGCTAGTACCCAATAGAATCCTTCTTTATCAAGCTTATAAGAATTGTCCTTAATCCTTGAGGCAATCATCTTTGCCCCCGAGGGGTCATCAGACGTTGAATAGTAAATCGCATAGCCATTCGCTTCTTTGTATTCTTGCCACCTTAGAAGGCTCTTTTTCACATTGGTTTTTATTGGAAAATATTCTTGAAACCGCCAGTCAGCCACTGTTCTAAAAAATAAATCCTGAACAACCTTGCTATAATTATCATCAAAAGTCAAGTTAGTAAGCTCATTTGGATCTTCCTTCAAATTGAAAAGCTGATGGACGATTCCATGGGTGTAAATGAACTTATAATCTCCAGTTCTTAACATGCGCGAGGGTACGTTCTTGACCTGAGGTAGTAGCTGATAGTCTGCTCCTCTAAACTCAGAGAATACAGCGCGATCTTCAAGCTCATTCGCACCAGTCAATAAATCAACCAGTGATTCCCCCTGCACAGTAGCCGGGATCTCCGCTCCTACTAACTCACACAACGTGGGATATACATCAATCAAACTAACAAGCGATTCTACACGAACACCTTGTTTGAACTTCTTGGGGTAGGAAACGATAAAAGGAATATTCACAGCCTCCTCATACATGCAGTGCTTGCCGCGAAGACCATGCTCAAATAAATGCTCGCCATGATCAGTTGTGTAAATGATGATCGTATTTTCATATTGGCCATTATCCTTTAATGACTCAATCACTCGACCAACCATATCATCCATTTCTGTGATACAGGCATTGTAAGCTGCCATTACGTTCTGTGCTTTGGTTAGGTTTTTTGGTATACCTGAATGAATCCAGTTTGGCACCCAAGGATATTTTCCTTTGCCATACCAGTCACTGACTGTTTCTGGTAATTCGTAATCCGCCGGATCATGCATATCCAAATACTTCTGAGTGGTCGTAAAAGGTGCGTGTGGTTTTTCGAACCCAACATGCAGGAAAAAAGGCTCTCCCGCCTTAGCGGATTTCTCGATGAATTCCACGGACTTACGAGCAACTACCATGTCAAAGTTATCCTCCTCGTTGGTTACAAGCGCAGGTTTGTACTCCTCGTTGAGATGCATAGGTCCCTTTGGGTAAACATCCTTATAATTCTTAAATTGTCTATAGCGCTCATAGGTATCAATTCCAACCTCATCTTCATAATGTCCTCCTGGGAAATAGGTATAATAGCGAGTGCTTATCTCATCAAATCCCATATTATTACCTTCTTGGTGATCCTCATCCACGTTTTCCTGCAGCTCCCCATGCACATGCATCTTGCCAGGAGCAGCCGTAGAATAACCGCTGGACTTCAATGCTTCGGCAATGGTCACGATCCCTTCAGCATAGCCTGTTTCTCTGAGCAAGCCACTTCCAAGGTTCTTCACTGAGCCATTCGGCATTTTGATTGGCGCCTTATGATAGATCGCTTGGTTGGCATAAGGATACATGCCTGTTATCAACGCGGCGCGAGCTGGCGCACAGACAGGTGCAGGAGTATAGCAATTTTCAAAAGTCACCCCTGTTTTTGCCAGCATATCAATATTCGGTGTGATAGCCGTCTTACTTCCATAAGCCCCTGTTTCACCCAATTTATGCTGATCGGAAATAATGAAAACGATGTTAGGTGGAGTTTCCTCAGCCCCTTGCTGAGCCATGCTTATCAATGGCAGTAAGGCTATTATCAGGTTAGCAAAACCCACTTTTTTATTGAGCATATTCCTTTTTTTCTATTGAAATGAATTGATTGGCAATGACCCTGCTACTAAACTTTATTTTCAACTGATCAATGCACTATGAATTTTTGAACACGCTTACCAACTCTTATAACATTGATCTTATCGTATGTTGGCGAAAAGTTGAGTGTCGCGCTTCCATTTTTAAACTGAACTCGGTCACGAAAAAGCAACTGCCCAGTGATAGCATAGATTAAAACTTCTTCCATACTGTTTGATGAATAATGAACGCGCATTTGATCGTTTTGAAGAGAAATGAAAATATCACTATTCACTTCAATCTTAGTTGATAGTACATTGGATTCTCGGAAAACCAAACTGAAGCGATCTTCACTAAAGTTGGATTCATTGAGGTCAAAAGACAGTTTACTTCCTTCATTTAACTCGTATGATTTGTCTATCGAATTATCAACAAGTATCACCTCGATATTATCATCAAAACCCATGTATTCATCTACTGCAATGGTGTAGTTACCAAAGTCCACAACGCTGATGCCTAAGTCAATTGCTAAACCATCATTTTGCGCGCGGATTTGAGCATCTAGTGATAAGCTCTGAATGGTCATTTGTTCGTCATCTAGTTTGGAGTAAAAAGACAAGTGACCTTCCTGAGTAAATTTTCTAGCGTCAAGCCCATAGTCTAAGCCAGATGTGGCATCCTCGGTAAAGGCCACTATGATTTCCTCTCGCATGATTTCATTCGCTATCGAAATTTTTAGAATTTGTCTCACCATATCATTTGCTCTGTAAAAACCTGTATCTGTGTTGGCGAAGCTATTCGTGACTTGCATGGAAGGTGTATAAACAACATCGCCAGATTGCGCAGACGCTACAAAGAAACCTTGCATAGCACCAATAAACCCGGTATTAGCAGCACCAACTCCTTTCTCACCAACTACGCCATCATTAGGCAAACTACTACTAATAGCAGCAATTCCTAATTTGTTGATCGTGATGTAATCCCCACCTCTTAGAGATCCCACATTTACGCCACCATCATCCCAGAGATAAATGGCACCAGTAGTGGAATGACTATTTGTTGTATTATTTAGAAACTCAGGGATAGAAATTGCCGCCGCATAAGGATTGGCTAACAGGTTAAAACCATCTCCATCTTTAGTGACCGAAACTGTTTGGTTTCCTGCAACCATTGCTCCAGTGAGTGAGATTTTTGGAGATTCCGCATCATAGCCTGCAAAAAAACCTATTCCAGAAGTCATCGTGCCTGTAGGGATCGTCCAGGTGCTATTGGCTTCATTAAAAGTGTACAAATAATCAGCGGCTAAATCTTCAACGGTTGCTCCATTAACAGGAGAACCAACAATGCTGTAACCAAAGCTTCCCTGCGTGTTCCTTTTTATCGTGGCTGTTCCTGTCGCTGTTCCAAATAGAACTAAAGCTCCTCCTGACTTTATAATGACATTACCTGAATTCTGAATACTGGTTTTTATGGTTAAAGTAGCAGTAGGCTCAACAATTAACGTTCCATTCTCAGTAACATTTATTTCTTCAAAAGACATATCTGATGAAACTCTGAAAATATCGCTAATAGTCATTGAAACAACATATTCATAAGCCCCAGCATCCGGATTTTCATCCCTTGTAGCCCCTCGTGCATCATCTGATGGTAAAGTAATGCCTGTAGCCACCGTGGAATAATCGATCGAATGAGCTCCTTGCACTAGAGAAAGTAAATTCACATTACCTCCTTCATTGGTCAGCCTAGTAGCAATACCTGAATAAGTAGCCGTCTTGTCACTGGTATTATTTTTCGCTGATTGCGCTACCACGGCTGGTGCAGCATTCAATCCCCCCAAGATACAATTCACCACATCTCGTGTATTTGCATTCGCAAAATTTACTACCTTTTGAGACACATCATCTCTACTTACCACAATCGAATTGTATAACCCAAAATTTGTATCAGCACCTGCTGGATCACTGGTAAACCGAATCCCATTTTTTGTTGTAGAGGAATGACGGTTGTCATACAAAGTTGCATGAACCAATGTCAATGTCACATTCGCTGTGCTATTGTCCTCAGTCCATAAAGAAGATTTAGACCATATTCCTCCTCCTCCACTACCGTTACTATCACTGGTTGTTGTGTTTTTAGTAATGGTCGTGTTTTCGATATAAACATCAATCAAATGATCATTACCAAAGCCTTTGTTTCCGTTGATGTAGACTCCTCCACCATTTCTCCCCTCATTACCATTAATCAAAGACCTGAGTATGCGATTCTCGCTATCTATGGACACCCCATTATTGGGGGCAAGGATGATCCCTCCTCCGTCTAATGTTGCCTTGTTATTCCTGATGACACAATCAGAAAGATTTGCATTTGATCCTGCTATACTCAAGCCACCACCATTCTTTGCTGTCGAATTATTTTCGATGATTAGATTTTTTAAAGTCAGGAGACCGTTGAGTTTATCAGCATTAATACCTCCTCCATTTTCAGCATCCTGGCCATATCTGATTCCGAGATTTTTTATCGTCACATCCAAAGCTCCCTCAAAACCATCAGAACGGGCAACAGATACCACGCGATTTGTCGCTGCACTCCATGATTGGGCTGATTGAATTTTATCTACTTTTGGATTCAACCCTCTTAGCGTAATACTTTTGTTTATCGTAATTGATTCAATATGAATGCCTCTTATATCTATGATATCACCATCCTGAGCTCCTGTCAAGGCGGTTTCAATGGATAAATAGGTAACACCGCCAATAAATACTTGAGATTCCTGAGCAGCCAACACCTCTACTCTAAAACTCAGACCAACCTCTCCACCGTAAGAATCATCAGCGCTTAATGTCACGACTGCAATACCGGTACCTTGTTCGTGTAGTGTTAGGGTGTTATTTGTGATGGAAGAAGTAACAATTGATTCCTCAGACACTGCAACGGTCAACGTCAAAGGGTCAGCATCGGCATCAGAAAATACCTTAGATAAATCTATAGTGTGAGAAACAAACCCTTGATTTAGGGAAATGTCTTCCAATTGATTGTCGATGATGGGCTTGTTATTTAGATCATTGAAGATATTATCCTTCAGATAACTTCCAACCAGTCCAAAGGTATTGTCGGGCTCAATGACCCATTTTCCATCTAGCACTTCATAGAGATAGCTTGTTTCATATTGGAACCCCTTGTCTAGTTCCACAGATTGCGCTCCAGAAGCATATAAGTTCCACAAGTACACATTCTGCACACCAAGCGCTGAAACCAACCCTACTATTTTAGCATATCTGTCTAAGATTTCCGCATCTGATAGGCCTTGAAAAGGTGGGTTCTCATTGAGTCCAATTTCTCCAATTTGTACAGGAACACCTTCAATACCCTTAGTATTATTGGTATGATAACCGGCAATTTCCATCCCATTCCAAAACCCTGTAGGAAATGGTCTGTTCGTCTCCGACCAATTCCCATCATACGCCGACCAAGAAGACATATGCATACGAACTTTTGGTAGTACATCTCCTACCAAGCAAGGAATACCTAAATCCATCATGGTCTGGCGTGTGCCTCCCACATTTCTAAATAGCTTATTAAATTCAACAGCATATTGGACTTTAGATGTTGCCTCGGGATATTCCTCAATCGCCTTTTCGATACCGCGCATGGTAGCTCGCCACATCCGCGCCATTCCCTCGATTTGCCAATTCACATCTTCTGGAATATTAGCAGGATTGTCGTCCCATTGCTTATTATTGCCACGTAGCATCCAATCTCCTTCCCAATTCTGAAACAAATACGTTTTACCTAATGATCCATATTTGGATAGTATTTCCTTCGCCGCTCGGTAAGATTGACCTTCGACATCCAAAAACTGCTGATGATTACGATCTGATCCTTGCTTATAAAACCCATTGACACCTTTTGCTGGAGACCAAAATGCGTGAGTGGTAAAATATGGATCGGAAAATAATGCGTTCACTTGGTCATCATTGATCACATCGGCCATTTCATTGAACTGTGGCCAAGTGGAGTTAAACGGATAGGCATTGTACATTTTCTGGTTATCAGGCGAGATGGTGGTTTTGATATTCGTGCTCCCCCACTCCTTAAACCTGTCCATGCCTTCCTCCAAATAAGGCTTATCTGTGAAGTTGTACCACCCCGCAATGTGAGTCGCTCCTATCTTCCCTTTGATCGGGTCTACCTGATCTCGGTCATTCTTGTCAAATGCATTTACTTGACTCAGGACCTGAGATCCACTGGTTAATGTTTGGGAATAATGAACTCTAAGATCACCAGAATTAACCAATGTGAAATTAGGATCATTAACGGATAGGTCCGTCGGGCTTGTTACTCCTTGACCAAGTCGAAATATTGCTCGCTCATTTAATGTCAGTTGGAACCCTCCACTCGCAGAGTTTGCAGTCACTCCGCCGTTGATTTGAGTGGCGGTGATGACTCCTTCATTATCTAGTGTAATGGAGCTGCCGTTTGTTGTATTTTTTGTAAATAAGCTTACATTATTCGCGTAGATAATGCCTTTTACGTTCAAGTTTCCTGAAAAATTGGTTGGGCTCGAAGTAAAAGTTTTTCCTGCAAGCCCCAAAGTGCCACCAACGTTCATAAAGGTATATTTCGCTATCTCTACATCTATTTTTTCTAATCCCTTGAGAAGGAAATCGCCATCAGTCATGATGTTATAATGATCGACGGTTAATTGTTTTGGACTCCCATTGTTCTCAATAATTAAGCTTTTTGTATGAATATAGCCTTTTCCAGTAATGGACGTATTTGCATTAGAAAGCGCCATAATGAGCGTACTGTTATTCTCATAGATCAAGCCTTCGCCTGAGTCACCATCGGCAGGCACATTTCTACCAGCTGAGATCGTCCCATCGCAATGCAAATCTCCAGAGATAGCAAATTGCTTACTTATATCGGTCCCGTCATAGCCCAATCGGAAGGATGCATTGACGTCTACAGCTAGTGAATTACAAAGATTTACAATTTGATTATTTGATGGGTTAAGATCTAAAGTAACAACATGGTTACTACCAATGGACACATCGTCAGCCGCATCTGGAACTACTCCGCCTACCCACGTAGATGAATTGCTCCAAGCACCACTTGTATTACTTTCAATTTTTTGCGCAAAGGCGAAAAATTGACAAAGTGCAAAACAAGTAAATAAGAACGATTTCATATTTTTTCAAAATTTGTTATTGTAAATGTAGAAATACGATGGAATCAACGGGTTTGATAACTGGTCAGATACATTTGAAAATGTATCATAGAGATCCTATACCTTCGATTTAATTCAAAATCAAATTGAACGCATTGGACGCTACTTATCCTTTACAGCTTATCCAATACTTCAATGGCCTTCGCTCTAAAGTCATCGTTTGATGGGTATTCACCCTGCTCCTTTTTATAAGCTAATAGGTAGTCATTCATTAGCTGATAATAATCTTTATGCAAGTGATATACCTGCTTGAATTCCCCTTCCTGACTAATAAGAGACATTCCTTTTGACACTCCTTTGTCATTGAATTCGTTGTTGTACATTTCCCAATGCAAGGCAAAAGGTAAGTTCAATTCCAGAGATACTCTGATGACCTCTTTGGTTTGGTTAGATTGCTTTTCTGCTGAATTGTATTTGTTTATCTGAGTGCCATACTCTCCTATGAATACCCTTCTTTCAAAGGGGATATTTTCTTTGGGTTGAAGTTTGGATTCCATATAATCCATCAGTCGGGCAAGCGTATTTTTCAATGAATCATAATTTGGATGATTTTTACTCGCCTCATAACTAGAGTAGGAAACTAGATCAGGATTGACATCTGCCAAAATACTTTCTGAAATACATCGTTCTCCTTTTAAGCCTTTCTTCGCCAAGTTTACTTCCACATAATAGAGCACATCTACATCCTTGTGATCCACTTTACGCTTGGCTTCATCTATGGCCGCTTGGCGTATTTGAAACCACTGTTTCATAGCTTCAATCTTTTCATCTCCTGGATCTTGATTTCTATTTCCCGTACCATGCAATAACCAATCACCTTCCCAGTTACCAATCAAAAAAGTTTTGCCTGTCCCACTATATTCTGTTAATAAATTTTCTGTCAGCTCATACATCTCTCGGTAGATCGTCAATCGATCCGGAGAACTCATTGGTTTTTGCCATTTCACACCAGTCAAGGTATGCACCCACATGAAAATATATTTGAAGTCCATATCAAAGATTCTCTGGTAATCTTTCTCCCCTTTGATTAAATCGAGTGTTGATCTATAATTCGGATTCTTTACAAGATCGGGATATGTCTTTTGGTAGTTTGGCCCCAAAGAGATCTTCAAGATATTCGAGCCCATTCCACGGATTTGCTTAGCCTGCTCTATCAGATAGCTGTCCTTGGTAAACTTGTACTTACCACCTATCATCTGAGTCCCTGCTACAAAATTGTAATCAGCCAGATTATAAGGTTTAGGTGGTGTTGGTTGTGCCACTGACATATGAAGAGCCATTAAGACGACCAAGAGAGAAAGAATTACTTTTTTCATAGGATTGAGGTCTTACTGCCAGGGAATTTTACCTGACTGTTGAATATGCTTAGTTAGTTGCTTGAGAAGTTCTTTTCCATTTTTACCTAATGGGCTCACTTCTGTTGAGTCGTTCTCTAAATCAAACAGCTTAAAAGGTTCGAAAGGAGAATTTTGAAGTAGTTTGTATTTACCATCGGAGACTGCATAATACGCTTGCCCTCCAAATCGATGACCCTCTCGCCTTACCCAAACCATGCTTTTATTTCGATTCTTCACGAATGCTTCTAGTCCTTGATTTGTAGCAATGACACGATTTGAAAGACTGGGTAACAGACTGTATAAGTCCATGAGCATAAAAGGCTCATGCGTCACATCTGGTGCAAGTTCTCCTTTCCATGTTATGGAACAGGGCACTCTAATGCCCCCTTCGTACATATCTCCTTTACCTCCATTAAAGGGGTCATTGTTGGCGCCATGGTTTAACGCACCTCCATTATCAGAAGTAAAAACGATGATTGTTTCCTCATATATTCCCTGCTCTTTTAGCTCAGTAATTAGCCTCCCAATATTGTCATCTAAATGCTCAATGAACGCAATCATCTTTTGCCTCTTGAGGTGAACATTAGGAAATCGCCGCTGCACTTGGGCCAAGTATTCTTTTGGTGGTTGAACAGGATCGTGAGGTGCATTGTATGCTAAAAAAAGGAAAAATAGTTCTTCCGAACTGGCCTTTTCAGCGATATATTGCTGGCTCCATTCGGTAAATAAGTCGGTGGCATGTCCTTTTGGATCAATAACCTTTTCGTTTTCGCGCATCCAGTTAATACCATTCCTCAGATGCGAATAGTAATCATCCATCATATCACCAACAAACCCTCGGAAGAAATCAAACCCTCGATCATTAGGAAGGTCGGGGGATTCATAGCCGAGGTGCCACTTGCCTATTAGCGCTGTGTTATAATCCTGCTGTTGAAAGAGATTAGGCATGGAAACCAGATTATCTCTGAGGTTACCCCAAGTATTATCTGGATTATCTCTAATTACCCCAGGAACGCCTAATCGATCTGGGTAGTCCCCAAATAGTATGGATGCTCTGCTAGGAGAACAAACCGTACTGTTGGAATATGCTCTTTTAAATTGAATCCCATCACTGATAAGCTTGTCTAAAGCAGGGGTACGAATGTCTTTAGAACCATAGCAACCCAATTCGCCATAGCCAAGATCATCTGCCAAAATAAAGACAATATTAGGCTGAGTTACCCCACTGAAAGCGTGAAGCAACACAACCAAAATCAAAAGTGGTTTGAGCATATCGTTTATTTTTTTTCTTTAGTCAATTGCCTCATTGGCTGATGACTCGATCAGCGGTATCGGCCAATTGTAATCCTCAGGATCTCGGACGCCTCTCGTCGCATTGAGCACCAACACGCAGTAATCGTTATAAACACCCATTCGAGTCAAATCGAAAAACCTATGTCCCTCCATCGATAACTCGGCTGCTCTTTCGCGTAATATATTTACTCTAAAAGCCTCAATAGACATTCCCGCACCATCAAATGCTAACATATCAACTCTACTTCTGAGGAGATTGATGTCTGCATTTGCCATGCTCGGATTACCGTTAACCTCGGCCATAGCCTCGGCTCGCATGAGGTGTACATCTGCCAATCGGATAACATGCCAATTTTGCCGGCTAGTGTACTCTGTCGTCGCTGATCGGTCGATGTATTTAGAAGTGAAGATCACATAGAGAGGATTCAAAGACTCTCCTGTAGTCCTAATAGTTCGGAGGTATCCCGTAGAAGCCGGATTCAAAACATACGTAGTTGTGATATCCTCATATTCTTTAATGATTGAATTGGTGAACCTAGGGTCATTTATATCCACTTGATTAATGATGAATCTGCCAATAAACTTATTGACTCCACCCCAACCACCACCGCTCAATCCGGCTTGTCGTGGGCTAAAAAGGTTGGACACGGCAGTTCCTTGCTCGGTAAGCGCTGAGCCTTGAATATCGAATATCATTTCAGGATTGTTGCCATTATCAGCATCAAATAATCCTGTCCACTCATCAATAGTTCCTGTCAATTGATATCCTGGCGATACAATCATTTCATCCGCATGATCGATCGCTTTTTGATAGTAAAATCCTATATCTTCTGGAAAACTGAGATATCTGGTGTTTCCTATTGTTCCTGTAAGTGCTGTTCTTTTGGAAGAAGCTATGCGTAGATAAACTTTTGTCAAAAGCGCATGTGCCGCAGCATCGGTTGCTCTTCCAAGATCATTATTATACCCATTTCGGTTCTCTTCTCGTCCCCAGCAATTCTCAACTGCAAACGTTAAATCTGCAAGAATCACCTCATAAATAGCCACCACATCCGACACAGGTAATCCATCATAGTCGCCAGGCTTGATTGGTTCGGTTCTAAGTGGCACTTCACCAAAGGTCCGAACTAAATTAAAATAATGTAGGGCTCTTAAGAATCGGGCTTCACCTACAATTCTATTTTGAAGTTCCGTGTCTATACCTTCTATCAAAGGCACATTCGCGATGACATTGTTTGCATCGCGTATCGCTGCATAAATTTCAATCCACGATCTCGGTAGAATTGGGTTCGTGTTGGTAATGTTACCCGTAATAAACTCCCCATGCTGCCAGCTAGAAGTTCCTTGATCAGAGGCCGCCAATATATTTGATAGCCATTGCTGCCTGTAGTATCCGTTTCCTGATTTGAGTTGTGCATAGGCACCTGTAAGCCCGCTAAGCGCGTCGGTTTCATTTTGGTAAAAGAATTCTGTTCCAATTTGCGTCAATGGCTCCTCCTTAAGGAGATCTTCACATGATCCCGTTACGATCAAAACAAAAATTGAAAGAACGGTAATTTTCAAATTTGAAATAGTATTTTTCATGTTTTAAATGCTTAAAAATTCAACTTTACACCAAGGATATAAGATCTCACTGCTGGATAGGTTCCAAAATCCACACCTCTTCTTTGAGGATCTTTATTGTAACTCTGTGTTTCAGGATCATAGCCTGGATAATTAGTTATGGTAATTAGGTTTTGTCCTGACAAGTAAGCCCTTATAGATTGCCCTCCACTGAAGGAATGAGTGTAGCCCAGATTTATATTTTTTAATCTAACAAACGAACCATCAAATATTTGTCGATCTGATGCGATAGATCTCCTACCCGTATCCATGAATGGTGCTGGATTTATCACTCCCGTTGTGCGCTCATGGGAAGGATCATAAGTAATCGTAGCTCCCTCACCCTGCGTCAATGAAATTGGCGCTCTCCAGGTTTGGCTATATGCATCCGTAAGTACATTTCGAGCACCGGTCATGCCAGTCAATTGCCACGAATCAACCCAAAAGATATCGCCTCCCTTTTGCCCCGTAACTAAGACATTCAAGTCCCATTTTCCCAAACTCAAACTATTAGTCATAGCAAATGTAAAGTCGGGATTTGGATCACCTATCTGGATATAATCATCAAAATTGATGTTTTGTGTAGGCAGTGGTTCTCCATTCTCATCGAGATCCACAGAATGATTGATATACTTCACTTCCCCTGGAGCCGCTCCGCCTATTCCGCTTGCATTTGCCTCTTCCCAATTCTGATAAATACCCTCTGTTTCCGCACCCCAGAAAATACCAATTGGTTGCCCCTCCTTAAATAAGATTGGATTGGTTTGTGCAAAACCCACGGATGGTCCTAATTGAAATTCTAGATTTGAATTCAGCGCTACAAGTTCATTTCTATTCATCGAAAAGTTGAAATTGGTTGTCCATTGGAATCGCTCATTATCGATAATATCGGTCGCTACCGAAAGGTCAAATCCTTTGTTGTCTATCTCTCCGAAATTATCAGTAATTTGATCAAAACCATTAGAAGCTGGGAGCTTCACCAATTGTAATAAATTTTTAGTCTGTTTTAGATAAGCATCAAATACTATTCTCACTCTCGCATCGAAAAGATTTAAGTCAAACCCAGCATTGTATTGAGTAGTGGTCTCCCACGTTAGGTTAGGATTACTTAGCTTACTCTGAAAATAGCCAGTTGCAAGGGTATTGTCAAAATTGTATCGGATAGGATTTAGCAAAGAAAGAGACTGGAACGGAGCAATCGGATTGCTACCGGTTTGTCCATAAGAAGCTCTGAACTTAAGAAAAGAAATGGTTCTCACATTTTTTAAAAATTTCTCTTTCGTAGCTATCCAACCTACACTCATTGACGGGAAGAACGCAGATCGTTGATTAGCAGCAAACTTCGAAGAAGCATCTACTCTTGCATTCACATCGAGGAAGTATTTTCTCTTATAGTTGTATCCAATCCTAGCCAAACCGGAAAGTAAAGAAAATTCACTTATTACACTTATTGGAACCAAGATATCGGTGGCTGACTCAAAGGTGTAAAAAGATGTTGCATCATTCCCGAAACCAAATGCTTTATTAAACAATCTTCGGTCATTGGTCTGCTCATAAGTTCCTATCAAAATAGCATCCAGTCCATGCTTTTTGATATTTTTCTGAAAACGCACATTACCTTCTATATATCCTTTTGTTCGGTCAAAATACGCTTGAGTTGCCTCTCCATTGTTCCTTCTTCCACGAGTAGTGGTGGTAGGATAATACATATCACGCGTATTTCGCTGGTAGTTATATGCCCCCTTGACAGTACCTGTAATATGCGGTGTTATTTTATAGACAGCCGACAGGGATTGTAGCAAATTAGTCCCCTTCTTTTGATCGACCAACTGCCTTGCTAAGGTATACGGGTTAGAAACTATATTTCCCTCATTCAGACCTGCATAAATATCGTCATCTTCTCCTTCTTCGAGTCTTTCAAATATTGGTTGGAATAATAACGCCTGAGAAACCACACCACGTTGCTGAAAAACTTCTCCATTACCTGTTGAAGCTGCGTTTCCCCAGCTTCTAGCCATGTTCGTTTTAGAAAAGAGCTTTAGTTTTGAACCAACGTTTCTATTCGCATTAACATTGAACGTCACTCGATTAAAATCTGAATTGGTAATCACTCCTTGGTTATTCAAGAGACCCAGACTCATAGAGGTACTCCCATCCCGTGACCCACCTCTGTAAGCAAGGTTAATCGCATTGGAGCGTGCCATCCTGTAGGTAAGATCTTGCCAATTGGTGTTGACTCCTGTTGTTTGAGGAAATGGTACTTGCATTGTGGCTAGCTCTGGGAAATTAGCTTCTGTAAGGGCTTGACTTCCATCGAATATTATGCCCTCTCTGTTGGGGTCAGTGATATTGGAATATATTTGGTTGAGTACGCGCTGGTTCATGTATTCCTCATACTGAGAACCAGAGAGCACATCTTGTTGATTATTAACCTCCGAGATCGTTTGATCTACTACCACTGTGAATGAGTGAGACCCTTCATCACTATTAGCAGTTTTGGTTGTAATAATGATTACTCCATTTGCTCCGCGAGCTCCGTACAGTGCAGTTGCTGAAGCATCCTTCATTACCTCTATTTTTTCTATGTCGTTGGGATTGAGAAAACTTAGCGCACTTTGAGATTGACCTGCTCCATCATTGCCCTGCGCATCTTCCGACGTATTAATGGGTATACCATCTACTACATACAATGGCTGATTTCCTCCAAGTATGGAGTTAGTCCCTCGAATAGATATTCCGATACCTCCACCAGGCTCGGAGCTTTCGCTAACGACGACTCCTGCCACCTGACCTTGAAGAATACTTTCTATAGAGTTTGCCCGGACTTTCTCTATTTGCTCCCTACCAACTTGCACAATGGATCCTGTTAAGTCCTCTTTGGCCACATCGAAATAACCTTGGCTAATAATTTCAACGTCCTCCAAAACCCCATAATCATCTAGCATTTCTACCAGAAGCTCTGGGCTATCAACGGTGACTTCCATAGTCTTCATTCCCACGAAAGAAATCACTAGAACTTCACCTTTGGTAGCATTAATTGCAAAGTTGCCATCAATGTCAGTGATTGTACCGATCTCGGTACCTTTTATTTGAACGGTAGCACCCGGCAAGGTTTCATTAATTTGCTCGGATTTCACTACTCCTTTTACCACAATCTCTTGTGCAAACAATGTTGCTGGCAAGAGCATCAATACATAAATAATTATTCTTTTCATTCTGGTTAGTCTAATCTATAGGTGCTATTTATATCAATTGATGGATTGTAATGACTTAAAATTTAAAGCCTCTTTTCTAAACTTATCAAAGGAGGGCATTTCGCTATTCTCAGTATAGTATTCATGCAAGTATTTCTCCGCATCCTGATAAAAGGCATTGTGAGTGTACCAAATCTTGCGTTTTTTATCTTGATGGTCGATGAGCCAGTAACCTACCTGCTCCTTCGTTTCGGCTTGAATCTCGTTGTTATACATTTCCCAATAAAGAATAAATGGAGCTCCCCACTCTAGTCCAGTTTTGATTACCCATTTGGACCTGTCATCCTGCTGTTTATCACTGTATTTTATTGCTGGACTACCGTACTCTCCTATCCAAACTCTTTTACCTTCAGGCAAGTTCTTTTTGGGTGGTAATTTTGAAGCTATGTAATCCAAGGCTTCTTTTAATTTGACATTCAGCTGAGCTTCCGTTTTATATGGATTCGTTGCGTCGTAAGACGAATAGGATACAAAGTCAGGATTGACTTCAGATAAAATCGAATTGGTTACCGAAACATAATCGGGCTCTTCGATTCCCTTTCTCACCAAGTTCACTTCTATGTAATTGTACACTTCCACGCCCTTCGTTTGGAAATCGCTTTTTGCATCATCGATCGCTTTCTGCCGAATCTTCTCCCATTTAATCATGCCTTCCAAAGTCAAAGGATCAGCAGGATTATTTCTATCATAATCCCATCTCAAATGCCAATCTCCTTCCCAGTGCCCTAAGTAAAATACCTTACCAGATCCTTGATAGGTGGTAAGGAGATGTTTTGTGAATTCATAGAGTTCATCATAGAGTGCATTCTGATAACTTTCCGGATAGCCGCCGATGAATTTGATTTGTGTAGTGTCATTTTTTCCACCTTTGGGTTCCGGTAAGTATTGTGAAAAACCATATACCCAAATGTGATAATACTTAAAATCCATATTCAACACCCGCTTCATAGAAGGTTCTATGGTGGCCAAACCTGTTAGCGACTGAATATCATCATTCTGTGGCAAGTCATAATTTTCGGTACAGTACCTCGGGTGCATAGAAAACTTCATAAGGTTAGAGCCCATTTCACGAATCCTGATTGCGGTTTCTACCAAATTCGTTTCTTCAGTGAATTTGTATTTTGCTCCAACAGATTGTGTCCCTACAACATAATTGAATTCCTTCATTTCATCATTGATGCTTGGGGCATTTCCCTCAGTATTTCTAAAGGCCAAAATTGCCAGCATGGTCATCGCTAGTAAAACCACGGCAGATAGAAGTAATCGTCGACTTTTCATTCCTCTAAAATCGAAATATACTATACCAATGAGGTTTAAATACTGATCGGATTCTTATGGGAATAGGCCAATATTATGCTATCTATTGATTTTGACTGGATTGAAACTCAGACGGGGTTTTTTTAAAGTGCTTTTTGAAAAGTGTGCTAAAGTATCTTGGGTCGTTAAACCCAGATTGATAAGCCGCATCCTCAATTCTAATATTAGGCTCGTTGCTTAGCAATTGCTTAGCCTTGTTAAGCTTAATCTCCAAAATGAGATCAGAGGGTGAAAACCCAGCAATAGCTTTCATTTTTCTAAAAAGGTTGGATCTACTCAAGCCAACTTCTTCGCAGAGCTGATCAATAGAAAATTCATGGTTACTTAAATTCTTATTGATAATTTCAATGACATTTGATAAGAGACTCTCTTCAGGACTTTGAGCGCTCTGATGATAATTTTTAGTCCCAATCTCTCGGTCGAGCTGGCTCCTATTCAAGAGGTTCTTCACTGCCAGATTGAGAACTTGAATATCAAAAGGTTTCTCAAGGTAGTAATCCGCTCCAACTTCCAGCCCCGCAACCTTATCATCCATCCCTATTAAGGCAGTCAATAGAATAACGGGAATCGAGCTGAGCTTTCGGTCATTCTTGATAATATGACAAATCTCTTTGCCATTCATTCCGGGAAGCATCACATCGGAAATAACCAGATCTGGTCTTGATTCAAAGACCTTTAAAAGGCCATCCTTACCATCGTTTGCTGTGATAACAAGATACTGTGAAGAAAACGAATTCTTAATGAACGAAAGAATATCCTCATTATCTTCAATAACCAAGACTACCTTTTTTCCTTTCACATTCACCTCTGTAAGTCGATTGATTACAGGCTTAGGATCTTGTATTTTGATATCACTGGCAGCAAAATGGTCCTTTCCTTTAAGTAACTGAACCCGAAACGTCGAACCAATATTCTCCTCTGACTCACAGATAATCTTGCCTTTGTGCAGATCCACTATCCGTTTTGAAAGCATTAAACCAACACCCGTTCCTCTTACCTCATTTTTTAGCGCATTATCCGCGCGGTGAAAGCGCTGGAATATCAAATGAATTTGATTTTTAGGAATTCCTAGTCCAGTATCCTCTACCACTACTTCGATACTTTTGAGCGCAGTAGTCATGGAAATAGCTATCGAACCATAGTCATGGTTATACTTGATCGCATTGGACATCAAGTTGGTAAATACTCTTCCTAACTGAATTTTATCTCCCCAAATCATAATGGGGTCAGGAAAATCATAACTAATGCTCAATTGCTTTTGATCAGCCATTGGTTTAAAGTCATCGACGATAGTTTTCAGCAAGTTTACTACGTCAAATTCATAGGCCAATACACGTAATTTTTTTCGCTCTGACTTTTGAAAATCCAACAGCTCAGTGACGTAATCGTTCAAATTTTTAGTGTAACGATTAATTATTTGAACGGATTCTTCCACATTGTGATTCTGGAGCAATTGGTCCGAGGCAAGGCGTATTAAGGAAACCGGTGTTCTAATGTCGTGCGCTACATCTATGAAAAACTTGATTTTCTCATCACTGAAAATCTTATTTTGCCTTGCTCTGTTCATGACAATGGCCAAGTAGGCCAGCAATCCAAACAAGAGTAAGTAGAGTGAAAAAGCCCACCATTGCAGCCAAAAAGGTTTGCTAATATTGATTTTTAGGTCAATGCTGTTGAGGGAGGGGAAACCGTCAGCATTTACACTTGATACCGTCAAATGATATTGACCTGGCTCCAAGTTCCTGTAAACAATCGATTTTTTATTATTTTCTATCTTTTTTTGCTTGTCAAACCCTTCCAACTGCCATTCAATACTATGGTTTAATGAACCATGAAACTTCAAATAATCAATATCGAATTGCAACGTATTTTCTGAATACGCTAACGCTATTTGGTCAGCGTAATTTATATTTTTAAAATTTTGGCTTTCGGGCTCAGTTCCATTCACCGTAAATTTATTGAGGTAAATCAAGGGTTGGTGATCATCAATAATAATTTTGTCCGGATCAAAAATGACGGCACCTTTTGGCCCCCCGAAAGCTATTCGATCATCCAATAAAACCGCGCTGGCTCCAATTCCATATTCATCAATCATTTGACCATCATTGATGGAATATCTTCTATAATGTTTCGCATCAACTGTGTACTTAAAAAGTCCTTGCTCAGCACCAATCCAAAGTTCTCCCTTTTTACGCCTTAAAATGGAGTATACCGGACCAGATACTTCGTTCAGTTTTGTGGCTGGGGAAATCTGACCCGTTTCGTAGCTATATTGAGTCAAACCATGATCGTTACCTATCCAAAGCAATTTAGTCGCATGATCGTAACATAAGGCATAGATATTAGTAATAGGATTCTCCTGAAACGCCAATTTCGTAACCGCTTTTGAAACCGTATTTATTTGGTAAATCCCCTCAACAGTACCCACGAGCATGGTAGTCTCATCTTTCTTTTCGAATATTTTCACCTGCCCGGTGGAATATTTGTTCACTATGGAGTCCCCAATCAGTTGATATACCGGGCCATCTAGTCCTTCTACCCACAAGTAATCTCCATCAACACTCGTTGCAAAAACTCTTTTTAGTGAAATGACATCTGTGTAAGGTTGCACTTTCCCATCGCTAGCTCGATATGTTAAAAGTCCCTGACCATAAGTGCCTAATAACAATTGTCCTTGATAAGGCACTATGCTCAATATTGGCGTGCTTAGCAGTTCTGATTTATCTCTGTATAAATGCCACAAACCCTCAGTGTCTTGCTTGGTTAATCCACCTTCCGTACCGAACCAAATAGCGCCTTGATCATCTTGGTAAATGGATCGTATGATATCGTTTGGTATGGTGTTTTTCCCATATCGCTCATGAGAGATATTTTCAAATTCATTGGTGAGTTCATTCAGCACATTTAATCCAATCTCTCCCACTCCCAACCATATCGCTCGCTCATCTACAAAGATTGTATAGATACTGTTTTGAGAGAGCGAATTGGGATTATCTGGATCATAGGACACTTGATGCTTAAGTGAACCAAGTGCATCCAAGATAAATAGACCATACCTGTCTACCGCCACTAATACCGTTCCATTGTCTCGCAATACAATATCTCTAGCAGATATCTGCTCTTCTTCCATGAAAGAAACAGCTTTTAGATTCTCCTGATAGTATCGAAAGACCCCTTCATTTTCAGTACCAATCCAAAAGACCTCATTTACATCAATTTCAAAGTCGAGGATATCTTTTCCGATTAATATAGAATCAACCCTACTGAAACTGCCCGCACTATCCATGGATAGCTTATGCAGACCTTTTGACGTGGAAACGTAGACATACTCGTTCAATCGTTTTATCCGTCGGATATAAGTAAGTCCAGAATATTGCTTTTCGCTGATACTATTATCATTTAAGTCCAAAGTGAAAAATCCATTAGTAGTACCGATAATTAAATGTTCTTTATCTAATACCTCCATCGACGTGAATATTTCACCCGGAGTTTCAAAAACTAATCTCCAACTATCTTGTGTATAGTCATAGTTAAAGAGTGCTCCTCGCTGAAGGAGGGCATATATTTTTCCCTCAAAATTACAAAGCTTAATTACACTTGGATCAAATGCTGATTTCTCATTACCAAATTTATACTTCTTAAAAGAGGTTCCAGAATATCTTGTTAGTCCGTTTGCCGTTGCAAACCACATGTAACCCAACGAATCTTTTTGAATATCAAAAATGCGACCGTTCGAAAGACCGTCAGAAACAGCAATGTGTTTCACTCTGAAGTCAGACTGGGAGTGAGCTACAGCGAAGCTCAACAATACCAACATCGTAAAGAAATATTTCATAGCTCAATATCGAGTATTAACCGCCAAGGTAAATTATGTGACCCCCTATTTCTTAGACATCACCTGCCTGAGCCACCAGTCCCTATCTGGATTATAATCATATCGCACCTTCAATTGTTCTATTTTTAACCGAAGCGATTGCTCAAGAGAATCATATTCTGATAACATGATAAGGTTTCTCATTTCTCCTGGATCATTTTTCAAATCATACAACTCATCAATATCTTGGTCTAAATCATTATCGACCAGCTTATACCTGACAGTCCTTACAGCAAGCATATCAGGACCTGCATATGGATAAGCATCATCTACATAATACTCGAACAGAAAAGAATCTCTCCAGCTTGTTTCACTTCCAGTCAACATCGGCTTCATCGATTCACCCTGCATGTATTCAGGAATTTGAGCACCTGCTAACTCCAGAATAGTTGGAGCCATATCAATATTCAGACAGATTTCATCAATGCGCGTATTGGCCTTGATCAGTTTTGGATACCTAATAATCATGGGAATTTTCATAGAATTTTCATAGGCAATACGCTTATCCCAATAGGTATGCTCTCCCATAAAGTACCCATTGTCACTACTGAAGATAATAACTGTATTATCCAGCTCTCCCATTTCTTCTAGCTTTTGCATGACTGTGCCCAAAGACTCGTCAATTGATTTTAAGCATCTCAAAAGCCTCATAAATTTATCTCCCTTTATCGGCCATTCCTTTTGAGGAAGCGAGTCTATTGGTTTATAATTCCTCCAATTACTATCGTAAGCCTTGATTCTTTGCCATTCGGGTTTATCGTCAAAAGTTTCTAGATGCGTATCATAAGGAGGGGTAGGTAAGTCATATTCTGAATAAAGGCTGTCATGCCTCGGTGCAGGTGAGTGATCTTCATGCACCCCTTTATGCCAAAGGTTGAGATAAAAAGGTTTATTTGGGTCTCTTTCCTTGTCCAGCCAATCAAGCGTTTTATTCGTAAGGATGTCGGTCATATATCCCTTTTCTTGATATTCCACTCCATTGTCATTGACCATGGGGTCGAAATATTCCCCCTGACCAATAAAACTATACCAATAATCAAACCCTGGACGTATATGATCTTTCCCCTCCTTGTGAGCCATATGAATCTTACCTATATGAGCCGATTGATAGCCTGCTTCTTGAAGATGGCTACTTACTGGCGGCAGCTTTTCCCAATTCGGATCCACATACTTATTGTTTTGATTGACGCCATGTATATGAGGATAAGTACCGGTCATGAAAGAAGCTCGTGAAGGAGAGCAAATTGATTGTGTACAAAAGAAATTACCAAAGGTAACTCCCTCGGCAGCCAGTCTGTCCATGTTCGGCGTTTGTAAAAACGGATATCTACTATTAGAACCTAAGGCATCAAATGGTTGATCATCAACAAGAACAAACAAAAAATTGGGCTTTTTATTAACAGGCTCCTGCTTCTTTGAACAAGACCAAATACCAAAACCAACAAGTAATAATAAAACTCCTCTCCTCATCATCTACTGAAATATAATTAAGACTATCACACAAAAAGCAAGCAACATGTATGACCAAAAACGATAATTGGAAAACAATCCGACACTCCTAAGACTTACCGTCTCCTCTTTAAATTCTCTCATTGAAAACGTGAGCCCGTCCACCTTTTCTTTAGGTGGTACCGCAGTAAGCAGACTGATCACTACCATTATCAAAAGACTCCATAAAAAGTAAATTGGAACGGTGAGTAAAAAATGCATTTCCCCGAAAAGGGACACTCCCGTAAATATTTTGACAAAAAGATTACCTAGTCCCAATAAAATCCCACCGATCAAGCCGTAAAATGCTCCTTGCCAATTGGTACGCTTCCAAAAAATACCCGTTATAAATGCAGCAACAATTGGTGGCGCCATAATGGAAAGCATCTCTTGATAATACTTCAATAATGTCCCAAAACGCTCCCCGATTTGAGGTGCCCATAGTACGGCAATTACCAGCACAACCATAGAGACAATCCGACCAACTTTTACTTGGTTTTTGCCTGACGAATTCGGTCTGAACTTTTGATAGAAATCCATCGTGAATAAAGTAGCCACTGAATTCAACAAACCACTCAATGATGAAGTGAGTGCCGCAACCATAGCAGCCATCATGAAGCCAATGAGGGCATTCGGTAATAATTCCAAAATCATATTCGGATAGACCATATCAGGCTTATCCAAGTCTGGGAAAAGTTTTATCGACATGACTCCAGGTATAATGATGACGAATAATGTTAAAATCGTCAAAAAACCGACAAGTAATACACCCTTACGTCCTTCATCCACATTTTTGGCGGTCAATACCCGCTGGACAAGCTGCTGGTTATTACCCCAAAAAAACAGCCCCAGAATTGGGATACCGACAATCATACCAAGCCAGGGAACAGAACTATCATCCATTGGACGCACAAGTTTCATTAATAAATCGCCATCTCGCATGAGCTCCTTAATATAATCCACACCTCCGTTTGCTGTAGCATAGTAAGTCAATACAATGGAACCTACCAAGAGAAAAACGCCTTGATATAAATCAACACGGATGGCTGCTGACAAGCCTCCAGGAATCGTGTAAGCCGCTACTATGATGGCGAAAGCAATAGCAAGCACCATGAGTGACACATCCGGAAACACCAACTTCATCACAATGGCAGCTGCGTATAAAGAACCCGCTGCATCTAAGAAAATATTGACGATAATGGTGATTGCAGAGAAATAATATCGCGAATGCACACTGAATCTTTTTTCCAAAAATTCAGGTATGGTGTAGATATTCGATTTTATATAAAAGGGTAATATGAACCACGCAAAAAAGATCATCACAACCACAGAAATCAGGTTGTAATTAAATACGGCGATCCCCGTACTATAGGCATCCCCAGCCTGACCAATGAGGGTGGAACTTGAAATACTCGCAGCAAAAAGTGAAAAGCCAATCACTGGCCATGTCATTCCACGCCCAGCTAGAAAATAACTGTTGGTGTCTTCACTTTTACCATATTTCACTCCTAGAAAAATAATGAAAAGGAAGTAGATAAAAATGATTGAAATATCAATCCAAGCTAATCCTGTTGCCCATTCTGGACCTGTGTTGAAAAAATTCATAGTGCTCTATTATTGTTTCAGTGAACTGGTCGTGAAAGCGTAAAATCAATCAGTTCATCTACATTGCAAGTGGCTAGTCCGATGTACTTATCCGCACCACCATAGTACACATACAAAGTATCGTCCTTAATTACATTGCCCGTAGGGAAAACGCATCCTTTGTAATAGCCCTCGATCTCGTAATCAAACTCCGGCTCCATAATCCAGTCCTTCGTTTTACCTATAATCTTGGTTGGATCGTGGAGATCTAACATAAGCGCACCTACTCTATAGTATCCCTGCCCTCCTGATTCTACTCCGTGATAAAGCACCAACCAACCTTTGTCCGTTTTTAATGGAGGTGTACTTCCACCAATTTTCTCTTCCCAGCTATCTGGCACTCCACTTAGCAATAATGTACTTGGATCATTCCATACGAGCAGATCGTCACTAAAACGAATCCATATCGCTGGATACTCATGTCCACCCCACGCTTCTCCAATCCATTCTTTAGGTCGATGAAGCATCGCGTATTTTCCATTGACTTTTTCCGGAAATAATATCACGTCACGGTCATCAAGGTTGGAATCAGTGAGCCTTCCAAGCTTGAGCCAATTCTTAAAATCCTTGGTGATGGCCAATGCTGTATTGGCCATATTGTTCTTTATGAATTTTGGGGCATGAACGCCATGATCCTTAACTAAAACCTCATCGTGTTTGAATTTCCAGTATTGACCTGGCGCAAATGGTCTGAATGCATAGGTCACATAATAATAATCGTCAAACTTGACGATTCGCGCATCTTCAACGCAACCCATATCTGGCCCCTGTTCGCTTGGTCCTAAAACGGGGCTATCGCTTTCCCTCTTAAAATTTACTCCATCTTCACTAGTAGCTAAGCCAAAACGAATGACATGCCCTTTATCATTTCCTGCTGCCCGGTACAACATATAAAAGATACCGTCATCCATGTATACCCCTGGGTTACACACAACCAATTCCTCCCAATCGTTCAATGGATTTGGAGATAAAATTGGGTTAGCCGAATGCTTTGTAAGTTTCATGGATCAGAGTTAGAATTAAACAAAAAATTATATGCCCAATCTATTCAGTTCACCCAGCTGAGAAGTTGATTTACCGGTCAATAAGCTTGAAGAAATGATCAACAAGCTATTGTCGATTAGAACGAGCCCTTTTTTATGACTTATGAAAATGATGCAGCCCTAGTCTGATTAACATGGAATCTAGGAGATAATTACACAAACAAGTACCTTGAAAAGCATCAGAGTTAGTATAATGTATAATATTCTAGTAAGACAGGTAGTGTAAATTAAAGTCTGTCTGGCAGTATGGATCTCGATGATCATCGCCTCATTACAAAGGCTGGCTGATCAAATCGAGCGGTAATCTATCGCCAAATTTGATTGCTAATTGTTGTACTGTCAA
>Ga0208646_1000075_pt1 | contig 68857 bp, 67 predicted proteins | sample AntAceMetag02UK8_FD_184762 | JGI IMG/M metagenome (GOLD analysis project Ga0208646, IMG submission 184762) | Saline lake microbial communities from Ace Lake, Antarctica - Antarctic Ace Lake Metagenome 02UK8 (SPAdes) (version 2) | ecosystem: Environmental > Aquatic > Non-marine Saline and... | reverse complement strand
AAGTGTAAAGGGTCGTATGCAAAATCATCACTAAAGTAAAAGTCTGGATACTCTTTATAGTCTGCTAAATCAATAACAGTAATTTTATTATTCTCATACATATGCTTCTGTCTCAGTTGATAGTCTAAATAATTATTTCTTGGAGGAATAATAATAAACACTTTAACTCCCATTTCTTCTAATTTATTAATTTTAGAAATAATTTTTTTAGTGAATGCATCTGTTTTAATGTACTCTGGCAATTCGATATCATGAAACCTTGCTCGCTGCATCATAAACTCACCCCTGTCTTCTCGAGATAAAAACTCATTTCTTATTTCCACCTCGCTGTCTAAATCGTTAAAACCTTTAGAGTCAGAAACTTTTTCATATAGTAATTCTGAGTAGAAATCACGAGTATGCAAACCTAGATTTATTTTTATTTGTTTTTTTATACCAAAACCAGTGTATTTATAAATTAACTGTCTTGCCATATCAAAATACAGTTCTTTAGTATTAAGTCCGGTTTTGAGTGAAAATCCTTCAATATAAACAGGAATTAAAGACCACCTAGTTTCAAATATTGCAGCATTACTTTTATAGTTTAAGGCAGTGTCCTGAAGATGTGGCTGTATTTCCAAAAAAACATATTTTAAAGTATTGCTGTCGGCTGCAATCAGTTCATCAACAATCTGTAAGGCTCGGAATGAGCGCACTCCAGCACTACCTAGGTTAAATGATTGCAGCCCGGTTTGTTCATCAAACACTTCTGGCACAACACCACGTTCAGTCATACTCGATCCAATAAAAACAGTGTCAATGCTATTTTTATTACTCTTCATATATTCTAATTTTGCTACCAAACGCTCTCTTTCGTAAAACATAATATCTGCAGGATCACCTTGAGCATAAATAAATGTTGAGAGCATCAATGCGGAAATAAAAAACATGATTCCATATACCACTATTTCTTTAATAAAATTTCGTATTCTCATATTTTAAAATTGAAAATATATAAACTGATTTGCCTCATTAGAAACATGAGCAATAGTAAAATAGAATAGTGAGAAATAAACTAAAAACCTAACAAAACGATTTGTAGGGATATTCATTATTGGGAATTCTTGCCTTCTTCCAAACCACTCGACAATCACTAATATAAAAATAACATACGTCACCTTCATGTACTCCAACATTCCAGCAACACCGAAATTTAAAAAGAGATGTGCATAATAACTAAAAGCTAGCATGACCGACTCAGACCGAAACATAATAAGTGGGATTGCAAACATAAAAAAGGTTCCTACTATTTGAAAGAACTCCCGGACGAAGAAGGTATTATTTTCTTTATCATTATCTTTTGTGTGCACACGATTTTTATTACCAATCATTAACGGTAGAAACGTAACAGCACACAGAACCCCCCACAAAATATATGTCATAGCTGCGCCGTGCCATAACCCACTTACTATAAAAATTACAAATACATTTCTTATTTTTTTATATAACCCCACTCTACTTCCACCAAGCGAAACATATACATAATCTCTAAACCATGTTGTAAGCGATATGTGCCACTTACGCCAAAACTCCGCAATATCCCTCGAGAAAAATGGGTAATTAAAATTAACCATAAGCCTAAATCCTAGTAACCGAGCTATACCAATTGCAATGTCAGAATATCCACTAAAGTCTGCGTACACTTGAAATGCAAAGAAAATTGCACCTAGTAATAGCACACCGGTGCTCATTTCTGATGGTTGAGAAAAAATAGCTTCAACATGTGTCGCCAGAACATCAGCAACGGCTATTTTTTTAAATAACCCCCATAAAATCTGTTTAACTCCACGTGTTGCGTCTTTATAGGTAAATGTTCTTGGTGAAAGAAATTGCGGTAGTAAATTCTTTGCACGCTCAATTGGACCAGCGACCAACTGCGGGAAAAATGAAACAAATGCAAAAAAAGCGATAGCATTTCTTGTAGGACTAATTGTTCCTCTATAAATATCTATTGTGTAACTTAAAGTTTGTAATGTGTAAAAACTAATTCCCACTGGCAACAAGAATTGCATGGTTGTCGTATTCATTGTAATACCCAAAAATTCTACTAAAGAAACAAATGATTCCACGAAAAAACCAAAATACTTAAATAAGACCAACAGTCCAATATTCACAAAAATACTTACACTTAAAAGAATTTTTCTATTTCTTTGATTCGTTGCATTAGGGATAGATAATCCAATCAAATAATCTGTGAGCGTACTTGCGATAATTAACAACAAAAACCTCCAGTCCCAAAAAGCATAGAATGCGTAGCTCGCAACTAGAATAACTATATTCTGTATCTGTAAAAACTTTCGATTATTAAATAGCCAGTAAATACAGAATGTGATTGTAAGAAAAACTGCGAATGCAAAGGAATTAAATAACATTACGTAAATAGTACAATAAATTTCAAACTTTTAAAGAAAAATAATACACTACGAATTGCCATATCACCCAAATAACGTACTATACAATTCATAAACAATCATAAATTCCACTAATTTAATTTATATGAAACAAGGAGATATTATTGAAGCACCATTATCAGTTAGTAAAGGACAAAAACTAGGTTTTGTTCGTAATCAAGACACAGAAGAATCGGTTACTATCCCTTTCGACAAACTACTACAGGCACTTCCTGGCGACACCGTTGCGGTTGAAATCACAGGAAAACAAATAAATGGAGACCCTGAAGGGTTTGTGAAAGAAATTGTGGAGCGAAAACAAACAAAATTTGTTGGAACAGTTGATAAAGTAAAATATTGCTATGTAAAGCCAGACAACAGTCGTCTTCATGTAGATTTTCTATTAGATGAAACTGATTGCGCAAATGTAACGCATAACGACAAGGTTTTTGTTGAAATGACTGGATGGGATGAGAAAAAGAAAAATCCAAACGTAAAACTATTAGAAAAAATCGGACAGAAAGGAATTCATGAAGTTGAAATGCGAGCAATTGTTCTTGAAAAAGGATTTGATGCAGACTTCCCTGACGAAATACTTAAAGAGGCTGAGGATTTAAAAAATAAGTGGCACAACATTCCAGCTGAAGAAATTACCAAACGTCGTGACATGCGTGGAACAACAACATTCACTATTGATCCAGCTGATGCAAAAGATTTTGATGATGCCCTGTCATTCAAGAAATTAGAAAATGGTAATTATGAAATTGGAATTCACATTGCTGATGTTTCTCATTATGTGACACCAGGAACCGCATTAGATGCAGAAGCATTTGAACGATCAAACTCGGTATATTTAGTTGATAGAACAATTCCAATGCTTCCTGAAATTCTTTCTAACGATTTATGTAGTTTAAATCCACATGAAGAAAAGCTTGCGTATAGTGCGATTTTTGAATTAACCCCTAATGCTGAAGTTGTTAATGAGTGGTTTGGTAAAACTGTCATAGAGTCTGACCATAGATTTACATACGAATCTGCGCAAAAGGTTTTAGATGGACGAGCAGAAGAGCACAAAGAGGTTCTTACTATCATGAACGAAATTGCGCTAAAGCTTGAAAAGAAAAAGTTAGCAAACGGTGCCATTAAATTTCATAGTGAAGAGTTTGAATTTGAACTAGATCCAGAAGGAGTACCACTTCGTGTTGTAAAAAAGCAGCATATCCAAACGCATAGTTTAATTGAAAATTACATGTTGCTTGCAAATAAACATGTAGCAAAATTCACTCACGATGCATGCAAAAAGAAAACAGGTAACGTATGCGAACTCATGTACCGAGTCCACCAAAATCCAGACCCTAAAAAGATTGAAGAGTTGGCTGAATTTGTGAAAGTTTTAGGATACAAACTTGAACTACAAGACGATGGAAATGTTAGCCCTAAACAACTTAATGCGCTACTAGATAGTGTGCAAGGAGAACCAGAAGAACAACTTATTAGTACTGCAGCAATTAGAACCATGAGTAAGGCGATGTACAACGTGCAAAATGAAGGTCACTTTGGTTTAGCGTTCCCGTATTACACACACTTTACGTCTCCAATTCGGCGATATCCCGACCTTATCGTACACAGAATTGTTGAAGAACTTACGCACGATAAGGCACCAAGCCAACGAGAGTCTCAATATTTTGGTCGTGTTGCAACTCAAGCCTCAAGCCAAGAAGTTAATGCACAATCTGCAGAACGAGAATCTATTAAATTCAAGCAAACAGAATTTATGCAAAACCACATCGGTGAAAAATTTGATGGAATCATTTCTGGTGTTGCGAAGTTTGGAATTTTTGTTGTTCTTGATGAATCTGGTGCGGAAGGAATGCTTCATATTTCAAAACTAGGAGAAGACTATTGGCGTCATGATGAAAAACATTATCGAATTGTTGGAGAGAAAACCCATAAACAATTCCGACTTGGAGATAAAATAAAAGTTGAAATTGAATCTGTAAATATCGACGAGAGAAAGTTAGAAATGAAGTTGGTGTAAAAGTCAATATTACTTCGCAAATTTTACTCCATCTTCGAATTTAATAGAAAGCAGTTCAGACATTCCCTGCATCATTGTTACTCCATAAATAGTAGATGCTCGCGACATTGTCTCTCTGTTGTGTGTAATTAAAATAAGCTGTGAATGCTTCGCTAAGCTAGCAACCATATCCCCATATTTCCTTGAATTAGCCTCGTCTAATGCTGCATCAGTTTCATCTAAAATAATAAACGGAGGTGGATTTACTGCCGACATTGCAAAAATTAGCGCAATAGAAGTTAGCGCACGCTCCCCTCCCGAAAGCATCATAAGTCCGCTCGTTTTCTTTCGAGGTAGTGACACTGAAATATCAACGCCGATTTCTTGCTCTGCTTCTTCCTCAGACATTGCTTCTTCTTCCGAAATACGTTTTTTAATTATTGTTTTAATTAACGAAGCTTCTCCTCCATCAAACATTGCACCAAAGAATACTTTAAATTTGTCATTAATTTTTTCGATTCCATTCATAAATCGAGTATTAATTTCTTCATCTAAGTCTTTGATTAGTACCTCTAAACCAGACGTAGCTTTTTCTAAATCCTCAAGTTCTGTTCGTAGAAATTCATCACGTTCACTTACCTCTTCATGTTCTTTTATAATTTCAGATGAAGTTCTTGCTCCTCCCATTTCTTCTAACCGAATTTTTTGTTTTTCTAACGCTCTTTTTCTAACAAACTGCTGATCACGAGACTCTTGTAGAACCACAGCAGAATCAACAGAGCTAGACTCATAGTGCACAGCTTCACGTCCAACGAGTACTATTCCTTCAGTTATTTCTTGTTCAAACATTTCTTTGTCTCGCTGTAATGTTTGCTTTTTTTGCTCAGCAGTATGCAATTGACGCTCTACATCTTGTAATTCATTTTTCAGAGAGAACAATTCACGCTCAGATTCCATATGACGTCTACGTGCATCTTGTTCTTTTTGTTGCATTTCACGAACAGTTTTTCCTGCTTCAATTTCTTTTACTTCTAAAGATTGAATGGTCGCAAGTAATGCATCTCGTTTGGTAGAAATTTCATTAATTTGTATATCAAATTGTGATGTATCTTGAGAAGTTTGCTCAGGCTGTTTTGGAGTCTCTATGAGTTGTGAGATTCTTGTTTCAATTTGCTTAAATACAGATTTTAATTCGTCGAGTGATGTTTGTTGTTGTATATTATTTTCTTGCAAAAAACTATGTAGTTTTTTTACATCACCTACAGGCACTGATGTAATAACTTTGGTTTCAGGAACCTGTTTTTGCTGTTGCAACATTCTCTCATTAGACCGAATCTCACCATCTAAACTTCCCACCTCTCGCATAACCTGATTCTTCTCTTGCTGCAAAGAGCGAACGTGAGATTCCTTTTCCTGAACTTCTTTTGCGATAGTCTGCAACTCGTTCTCTAAACTATCAGATGAGCTATTTTCAGATTCTTTTGCAACAGCAATTTCTAATTCATGTTTTTTGTCAGACAATGTTTGTTTTTGTGTAAGCAGTTGCTCTTCAGTATGTGTGAGATACCGCTTCTCGTATGCTAAATAATCTTGATATTCCTTAGTAAGAGATGTTTGCAACTCTTTAACACGAGCAACTTTCTCAACTTGTTTTTTAAGGAATTTTAAATGTGGAGCAATTTCTTTTCGTTGTAGCTGAACATCTTTACAGTTCTCAAGTGTTTTTATAAGCTTCTTTTCACTTTCTATTTTCTTAAATTGATATGTGCGCAACCCAAGTGCATCTTCTAGCATCGCTCGCCTATCTTTTGGTGAACTATTTAGAATTCTATCTGCTTCACCTTGAGAAATTATATGGTGCCCTGTTGCTCCAATATTCCCTCCTGAAAGCAATTCAGTAACATCCTTGAGTCGAACACTAGACCCATTGATAAAATAGTCATTTACACCATCTCTATGAACGACACGTTCAATTTTTACTTCATCAAAATCTACTGAGAGTGCCTTATCTGCATTATCTAAAACTAAAGAAACACGAGCTTTGTTTTGTCTGCCAGCTTTAGTGTCACCATTGAAGATTAAATCTTCTCCACGCTTCCCTCGCATATTTTTAATAGACTGCTCACCCAAAACAAATCGGAACGATTCTGCAACATTAGATTTACCTGAACCATTTGGTCCAACAACAGCAGTAATAGGAGCCTCAAATGTAAGTGTGCTCTTTTTAGCAAATGATTTAAATCCAGCTATCTCAAGCGATTTTAGGCGCATAACTTGTATATTTTAGCATTAAATCCATCCTTTTTTCTTCAGCCCTGCACGTGCTGCTTTTTGCTCTGCATCTTGCTTCGACTTACCTTCTCCAGATGCAATTTTTTCTTCTCCAATAAATACACCTATAGTGAACTGTTTATCATGATCTGGACCTTCTTCTGAAACAGTTTTATAAACAGGAGTGTTGCTGTGTAATTCCTGAGATTTTTCTTGGAACAAGCTTTTAGAATCTATCCACAAACTATCTTTCACAATTAAATCTGTTCGTGGTAATAAATGTTTATTAATAAATACACTTGCAGTGTCATATCCTTGGTCTACATAAATCGCTCCAATCACTGCTTCAAATGTATTTGCCAAAATTGCTTGTCGGGCTCTCCCTTCATCACGGGACTCTCCTTTTGAAAGCAATAATTCATCATTGAATCCTAATTCTCGAGCAACATCAGAAATTGTAATAGTGTTAACAAGTGATGCTCTGATTGCAGTTAAATCCCCTTCATGTCTGTCTGGAAACTTGTTGTATAGAAAAATAGTACTAACAAGTTCTAACACTGCATCGCCTAAAAATTCCAGTCGCTCATTATGCGCACGTGTTATGTGGCGGTTTTCATTTATATACGAGCGATGAGTGAAAGCTTGAACAAGTAATTCTTTATTGCTGAATGTTACTCCAACTTTTTGTTCTTTTGTTGCAATCCCCTCATCCATGATTTAGTTCTGTTTCTCATTCATTAAAATAGTGACAGATTGTGTCATCAAAGGAACGATATCGTTATAAAAATTTAAATCTGCAATATCTTTTACTTTAAACCATTGCGCAGCATCAAGCCCGCCACTTTCACCTAAAACAGGTGGTTCAAATTTTGCAGCTTCGGCTAAATAGTACTTAACCTGCTTTCGATGTTTTCCTTTTTCAGGGTGATTTGCTACATACTCTGTATCTCCCAATAATGAATGGATATTTGAGATTGTAAGCCCCATTTCTTCTTTAATAACTCGTTTAACTGCATCATCATCAGATTCACCATCTTCTTTTCCTCCTTTAGAAAGGGTCCAGTGACCAAATACATCGTGTACTAAACCAAAATACAGTTGCTCTTCATGCCATACGTACACAACAGCTCCTGCTTTTGTTTCAATGAGCATTTCTTCAAATGGCACTTCTTTTTTCTTATTTGGAGATTCATCGTCTTTTCCTGGTTCACCAATTTCTTTATATACAGCACCAAGTACACCATTAACAAACTTACCTGAAGTTTCTCCTCCAAACGTTTTAGCAAGCTCAATAGCTTCGTTAATAGCAACTTTTGCAGGAACCTCGCCTCTGTCGGCAAATAGTAACTCAAATAACCCAAGCCGAAGAATGTTTCTGTCGACATTTGAAATTTTATCAAGTGGCCAATCTGGAGCTGCTTTAACAATAATATTGTCTATCTCGGTTTGTTTACCAAGCGTACCTTGCAGTAAGGTTTCCATAAAAGAAATATCTCCTGTGCCCTCTGCAAATTCAGTAGCATTCTTTTTAAGGGAATCATCTGTATTAATTCCTGTTTCATCATCTTTTCGAAAATCCCATTCGAATAATGTTTGTAATACTATTGAACGTGCAAGGTGCCTATTAGCCATATGTGTGTAGTATATCAGGTTTTTTAAAAGTACAAATAGTCAGGTTAGAAATAGCTCGGATTTCCGAGCTATTTCTGTAAGACTATATATCTGTCTTCTTCTCTTTAACATCCTCTTTTTTCTCTTCAGCTTTTGCTGAAACTTCTTCCTTCTTAGCAGATTCTTTTACAGCGTTTGCTGTTGCAATAACTTTTCGACCTCGATACATTCCAGTTGTTGGATTTGCTCGGTGACGTAGATGTGGAGTTCCTGTCTCTTTATCAATAGTAATAGTAGGTCCATCGATTCCATGGTGTGATCGACGGTTGTTTCGGTGCCCTTTTGTTACTCTCATTCGTGATGACATAGTGATTTTCAGTTAGTGCGTAAAACTATACATGATTTTTTTAGCTTCGCAAGTCGATATTCCTGCAAAAACTTCTCCTGTGTACGTCACTTAATCCATTTATCTGTATAGATTCTCGATGTTTTTTTGTTCCATATCCTTTGTGCACTTCAAACCCATATTTTTCATACTCTTTTTTATGTGAAAGTTTTTTCATGAACGTATCACGTTTTACTTTTGCGACAATAGACGCCGCACCAATTAACACTTCTTTGAAATCTCCTTTTGTAATAGTTTCTTGCTGTTCATATTCTTGTGGAGCATAGAGTGAACCATCTAGTAGAACTTTTGTTGTTTTAGTATTTGCTCCAAGTCTTTTGAGTGCAGTTTTAACGGCAAACTTTAAGCACCAACTAATTCCTTTTTCATCTATTTTTTTGGCAGGAACAGAGACCGTTATATAATTACACTCTCCTATTTTCTTAAACTCAGAAAGCTGTTTTGTGTACTCTTCTCTTTTTAACTCAGAAAGTTTTTTAGAATCTGTAATTCCAACTTTTCTTAATACAGTTTCTATTTTCTTCTTGTTTTTATAAGAGACAGCAAAAGCCCCAATAGTAAGTGGTCCAGCCAGTGGCCCGCGACCAACTTCGTCTATTCCAATTATTTGTTGGATTTTCATAGCAATAAGTATACTCCACACATCAAAACATTCTTAAAAACTCTTCAAGTATTTTTAAATTCATTCAATTGCTATACTAAGCGTCTATGGCAAAGAACCTCCCCTTTACGCATCTCCACACTCATAGCCACTACAGCCTTTTAGCTGCAACACCTAAAATTCCAGATTTAATTACGGCTGCTCAAAAAGATGGAATGAAAGCTATTGCACTTACCGATAACGGTGCAATGTATGGAGCTATTGAGTTTTACCAAGCGTGTGAAAAAGCAGATATAAAACCAATTATTGGTGTTGACGCGTACGTAGCCATTCGCGGACGAAAAGATAAAGAAGGACGACTCGATAACAGGAGAACTCGTTTGGTGCTTCTCGCAAAAAATAAAAACGGGTACCAGAACATAATGCGCCTTATGACTGATGCCGCTCTGGAAGGGTTTTACTACAAGCCACGAATCGACCACGAAACAATGGCGCAATTTAGTGAAGATACTGTATGCATTGTGCCTTCTTTTAATAGTGAATTAATTAATGCACTCCGAAATACTGATGAAGAAAAAGCTAAACAAATGCTTGATTTTTACAATGAAACTTATGGTGAAGAAAATGTGTTCTTGGAAATTACACACCACCCGGAAGTCGAGGACCATATGCCACTTATGGACAAGCTGAAAGAATTCGCAAAAAAATATAATGCAAAACTTGTTGCGACTCACGACGTGTATTACATGGTGCCTGAAGATAGATCTGCTCGACAAACGTTAATGTCGGTACAGGGAACATTTGGTGGAAGCACGCAAGTCACAGATACGGAAGATTTTTCTTTTATTACACAAAAGCAAGCTAACGATTATTTTAAAGATATTCCTGAAGCACTTGAAAACAATCAGAAAATTGTTGATATGTGTAATCTCACACTAAAACTAGCTGTATGGAAATTCCCACACTTTGAAGTTGAAAGTGGAAGGACACCAGACGATGAGCTAGAACACTTAACAATGGAAGGGCTCAAGTACAGAAAGATGGAACTTACAGATGTGGTAAAAGAGCGAATCGATTATGAACTTGGTGTTATTCGCGATAAAGGGTATGCCAACTACTTCCTTGCTGTTGCAGATTTACTCCGCTTTGCTAAAGAAAATAAAATTTTAAGTAACACTCGAGGTTCTGCTGCAGGTTCACTAGTTTCATATTTAATTGAAATTACTATTGTTGACCCTATCGCACTTCGGCTTCCCTTCGAGCGATTCTTAAACCCAGGTCGACCTTCTGCACCCGATGTTGATATGGACTTTGCTGATGCACGACGTGATGAAGTGATTGAATATTCCCGTCAAAAATATGGGCGAAACCATGTTGCACAAATTGGAACATTTGGAACGATGCTTGCCAGAGGTGCTGTTCGAGATACTGCGAGAGCACTTGGATTTGAATATGAACTTGGAGACAGAATTGCAAAACTAATTCCTCCTCCAAAACAAGGTTTTCCAGTATTCATAAAAAATGCGATTGATGAAGTTTCAGAACTTAAAGCAATGTATAAATCTGATGATGATGTAGCAAAAGTACTTGATATGGCAATGAAGATTGAAGGGTGCGCGCGACACATTGGTATTCATGCTGCAGGTGTTGTTATTTCTCCAGATGAATTAACAGATGACACCCCCCTACAATACGACCCAAAGGGTGAAAAAAAACTTATCACACAATACGACATGCACGCCGTTGGTGAAGATGGTGCAGGACTTCTTAAGTTCGATTTTCTTGGGCTTAAAAATCTTACTATTATGGGTAAAACAGCTGAACTGGCCAAAAAACTTTATGACGTAGATATTGAAGTTGATGATATTCCTCTTGATGATGAAAAAACATACGAGATGCTTACCAAAGGTGAAACTATTGCCACATTCCAGCTTAATGGTGCAGGAATGACTCGCTTCTTGAAAGAACTACAACCAACAAACATCGATGATATTAATGCGATGGTTGCGTTATATCGACCAGGACCAATGGCCTTCATTCCAGATTATATTGAGCGAAAACAGAACCCGCACAAAGTTAAATACCTTGATCCGCGCTTTGAAGAATACTTAGCACCTACCTATGGAATTTTAATTTACCAAGATGACATTATGCTTTTGGCAGTAAACTTTGCTGGGTATTCTTGGGGAGAAGCTGATAAATTCCGAAAGGCCATGGGAAAGAAGATTCCGGAAATTATGGCAGAACAGCATGAAAAATTCTCTAAAGGTTGTATGGAAATTGGAGGGCTTACAGAAAAACAAACCAAAGAACTTTGGGACCAAATTGAAACATTCGCGGCATATGGTTTCAACAAAGCTCACGCTGCCAGTTACGGACGTATCGCATATTTAACGTCTTACCTTAAAGCTAACTACCCTGTTTTATACATGACAGCCGTATTAATTGCCGACCAAGGAGATACTGAAAAAATTGCAGGAATGGTTGCAGAATGCGCACGAATGAAAATTGAAGTGCTTCCTCCTGATATTAATGAAAGTTTTGAAGACTTTGCGACAGTTGGAAAAGAATCACGGATTCGGTTTGGACTTACCACTATTAAAAACTTCGGTGAAGGTATTGCGCAAGCAATTATCACAGAACGAAAACGTACAGGAGAATTCACTTCTCTTGAAGATTTTTTAAACAGAATTACAGACAAAAATCTAAACAGAAAATCTCTTGAAGCACTTATTAAGGCTGGAGCGCTTGATGCATTTGCTGAACGTGGGCAAATGCTTGATAACCTCGATGCATTAGTGAAATACAACAAAGAGCTTGCGAAAGAATCGAAAGATCAAGTTTCGCTTTTTGGTGCAGAGATGCATGCTGGTGCACTTAAAATGATGGATGCTCCAAAGATGACTCCAGAAGATATGCTTCGATTTGAAAAAGAGTTGCTAGGTTTATACATTTCAGGAAATCCACTCGACCCGTTTAAAGAAAAACTTGCTAAGCACACAATGAAAATTAGCAATATCAAAGAAGATCCATATGAAGGAAGGACTATTACAATTGGAGGAATTATTAGTGAAATTAGAGTCATTCAAACTAAAAAAGGTGACGATATGGCATTCGTTAAAATTGATGACATGACAGAGATGATGGAAACTGTCGTTTTTCCAAAATCATATGAAAAATTCCGTGAGCTATTTGAAGTAGATACGTGCTTAGTTGCAGTTGGAAAACTCTCTTTGAGGAACGGTGAGGTGTCTATGATTTTTGATAAGGCGAAAAGGTTGGAGAAGAAGGAAGAGAAGGTACAGGAGTAAATAAATTTAGAACTTGCAATCTCTCCCACCCTCAATTACAATCTTCTACATGTCACTTCTTGAAACGACTACAGCCACAGGAATTTAAATTCTCGCAGAAGCGTGGTTGTTTGTTGTTTATATAAATCATCGCGCTCGCGGTGATTTTATTTTACTTCGCGCTCTTTTGTCATACTACATTCTCAACGGCTTCGGCTCGTTAACTCGCCTGCAGATGTTTCGAAGATAGTATGACGTTTAGAAAACAACAGTGTTAAAATACTTAGTAATTAATCAAATTAAACTCATTTTATGAACCCAGAAGACATGTCGCCTTTAGATAAAAAACGTCACTCACTTGCCCACCTACTTGCAGCGGCAGTTTTAGAACACTACCCAGACGCACAACCAACGCTTGGTCCTCCTGTAGATAATGGGTTTTATTACGACTTTGGAAATCTTCTTTTGGAAGACGGAGATGCAGACTTGAAAAAGATTCAAAAAAGTATGAAGAAATTATTAAACAAATGGCATGCATTTGAAAGTAAAGAAGTATCAAAAGAAGATGCACTTAAAATTTTCACAGGAAATAAATACAAAGAAGAACTTATTACAGATATCACCAAGCGTGGTGAAAAAATCACACTATATACTTCTGATGATTTTACAGACCTGTGCAGAGGCGGACATGTAGAAGATATGAGTAAAGATGTTTCTGGAGATTGTTTCAAGCTAGATAAGGTCGCTGGAGCGTATTGGCGAGGAGATGAAAAGAACGACATGCTCACTCGAATTTATGGATTAGCATTCGATTCTAAAGAAGACTTGGATGCACACTTACTTCAAGTTGAAGAGGCGAAAAAGCGTGATCACAGAAAACTTGGGAAAGAATTAGATTTGTTTACATTCAGTGAGTTAGTTGGTCCAGGGCTTCCTTTGTGGACTCCAACAGGAACTAAGTTACGAAATCTTTTAGATGAAAAAGTATGGGAGCTTCGAGAGGCTCGAGGGTATGAAAAAGTTGAAATTCCACATATCACCAAGAAAGATTTATTTGAGAAAAGTGGTCATTGGGATAAATTCTCTGATGAGCTATTTAAGATTACAACAAGAGAAGGTCATGAGTTCGCGATGAAACCCATGAACTGTCCATTCCATACACAAATTTTTGCACGTAAACCTTTTAGTTATAAGGACATGCCGCAACGATATGCAAACTCAACAATGTGCTACCGAGACGAGCAGTCTGGAGAACTTCACGGACTATCTCGTGTGCGATCTTTCACACAAGATGATGCACATGTATTTTGTTTAGAAAGTCAGTTTGTTGATGAGGCAATTAAAGTTTGGGAAATTATTGAGGAATTCTACGCATCTGTTGGTTTTACAGATTTGAAAGTACGACTTTCACTTAAAGATCCTGCCCACCCAGAAAACTATAAAGGTGATGATGAGACCTGGCAAAAAACAGAAGATCAACTTCGTGAAATTATTCAGAAGAAAGGTACTGAATATGTTGAAGGTATTGGAGAAGCTGCATTCTATGGACCAAAAATTGATTTCATTAGTAAAGATTCAATCGGGCGTGAATGGCAAGTTGCAACAATTCAAGCAGATAGAAGTATGCCTGAAAGTTTTGACTTAACAATAACTAACGAAAAAGGAGAGAAGGAACGAGTGGTAATGATTCATGCAGCGATCATGGGTTCAATTGAACGCTTCTTAAGCATCTATATTGAACATACAGCAGGTAACTTCCCTCTCTGGCTAGCTCCAACACAAGTTTCAATTATTCCTGTCGCAGAAGCACATAACGACTACGCGACTAGTGTTATGAAGACTCTTGCAGACGCAGGACTTCGAACTGAACTACTTAACGGAGATGAGGGGTTTGGTAAAAAAGTACGAAAAGCTAAAACTCAGAAAAATCCATACTTTCTAATTATTGGAGATGAAGAAGTTGAAAAGCAAGAAGTAACTGTAGAATCTCGTGATAATGGAAAAGTTGGAAGCATGAGTGCTGAAGCATTCTTAAAAAGTGTAGAGAGTGAGAAGTAACAAAGTAAATATTTATTTCTAAGCACTCTTTCATCTTATTAACGAACAAAAACACCTCACGACTTGTGAGGTGTTTTTGTTATACCGTGTACATGGTATTTATTTCTTGCATAGCAAGTTCGTTTTGAGCTCGTACTTGCTATTTATCGGATTGATACTGCTTGCTTGTTTGCTTGCTTGAAAGCCGCAATGCTATTTGAAACTGCTGAAGTTCCACGTCGCTTTCGTAAGTAGTATGCTCCTCCGACACTCATCATTACTAGTAGTGCAATCACTCCAAGTACTTTTAGTACATCAGCAGGTCCTGTGTAAGGAACTTGTGAAAGTGATACTGCTGAAAGTGATGCTAGTTGCCCTGTTGGTTGTACATATGTAGGTGTTACATATGTAGTTCCAGATGAAACGAATGTTCCAGTGTTTGCTGCATTCCCAACAGTTACAGATGTACAGTTATCACTTGCTCGTCGTCCATCATCATCTTCAACAATAACTGATACTGAGTAAGTCCCAAGCTGGTTGTAACGGATTCGCTCTTCTTGATCGTTTCCGTCTACAGCACCTCGCCATTCAATGTCAAAAGGTGAATTTCCTCCTGAAACCTCGACTCGGTAAGAAACAAGATCTCCAAGTTCTACTGATGAATCTGAAACAATACATTGTACTCGCATGTCTCGGTCATCATCATCATTAGATCGCTGCACAACCTCTGTTCGGTTATTACTATTAGTGTTGTAACTATCCTCTACAGTTGTATTTGTGATAGTTGTTGTAGTAGTGTCGTTGTCTTCATTAATATTAACACTGTTATCTGAGTTATCTGTATATGTCCAGTCGTTATCCTGTGGTGCGTAATTCAATCCTAGATTAAACCCACCTCCTCCTCCACCTCCTCCTCCACGTGAAATACCACCTGGCTGAGATCCTCCACATGATGATCCTGAACATCCACCTTGTGAACCTCCTGTGTATGAAGTTCCATTAGATGCAAATCCACCACATCCACCAGATCCACAACCACTGTCTCCTCCAGTATTCCATGAGTCGTAACCAGTTGAAGATCCTCCAGTATTCCATGAGTCGTAACCAGTTCCCCAGTCAGAGTAGTCTGTGTATCCACCAGTATATGAGTCTCCTGTAGACCATGAGTCGTAACCAGTTCCCCAGTCAGAGTAGTCTGTGTATCCACCAGTATATGAGTCTCCTGTAGACCATGAGTCGTAACCAGTTCCCCAGTCAGAGTAGTCTGTGTATCCACCAGTATATGAGTCTCCTGTAGACCATGAGTCGTAACCAGTTCCCCAGTCAGAGTAGTCTGTGTATCCACCAGTATATGAGTCTCCTGTAGACCATGAGTCGTAATCTGAATACCCTCCTCCTCCACCGTAGTCTGTATATCCTCCGGTATATGAGTCTCCTGTAGAATACCCTCCTCCTCCACCGTAGTCTGTATATCCTCCGGTATATGAGTCTCCTGTAGACCATTGTGCTGATGCAGTAATTGGTTGCATTAAAAATAGTGCAATAAAAGCAATCAGGAATGAAGTAGTTGCTACGACAAGTTTATTGTTTTCTGTTGTATTTGATAAGTTTTTCATAGTTTTGTAATTTATTTTTCTACATTAAACATTTTTTGACATTTGACAAGTGGATACTTGACTTCAATAATGTTAATAATAATGATACTACATATAAATAATTTGTCAAGTCTTTTTTGAAAGAAATAACTCTCACATAAAAGGATTGAACTTTTATGTGAGAGGGTTACCCATGAATCTACAAATTACCGCGCGATGGCGATATTTTCGCCATCATGGATGAATTTCGTGAATCCGTCTGGCGTCGGCAAGAAATGCTCAGCCGGTGGAAGCGGTCCCCGAGTATAAGTCGGATGAGTCGATCCCGGAGCCTGCGTAAGCATGTAGCGAACTTCCTGTCCATCAAGCGTCTGTACGTCTGAGAAACCCTTATAGATTTTCATCAGTCCTTTCAGCCCTTCTGGAATGTCCATTTCAACCTTATTGATAGTCACTTTCTCCCAGCCGTCAAAGCCTGGAGTAGTATTCGTACCATTAGGTGTCGAAGCGACGTTCGCCGATGCTGGCAACTGCATTACTGGAGCCGGAGCCACAGCAATAACAGGCGCTGGAGCCACAATAGCCGGAGCCGTTGTGACAATCGCCGGTGCTGGAGCAACAATGGGTGCAGAAGCAACAACAGCCGGAGCGACAACAGGTGCCGGTGCAGTAATCGTCGTTACCTGACCGAGGCCAGGAAACATGATTTTCACTGCAAGAAGCAACAAGATGAGTCCGAAGACAACTGCGAGTGTGATTGCAACTGGTTTGATCCAGCTACCTTTTCCGCTCGCCACAGAACCTGTGTCGAACTGATCGACCTGCTGAGTAGTGGTTGTTCTCTGGGATTCCAGTCGCGCTGTCTCTTCAAGAAGGTGATCCTTCATTTTTGAAGCAGACGCAGATGCCGTCTTCTTCTGAGATTTAGGCTTTTTAGGACCCTTACCTTTTGAAGTGTTTTTTGCATTTTTAGAAGTTGCGTTCTTCGTTTTTGCCGTTTTTGTAGTAGCCATGTTATTAGGGTGCTGTGGTTTGATTAAAGTTAATACGTCACCATTTCGAATGAAATGTCTTGCAACGTACCTCTACCTAAAATAGTAACATATAATAATAATATGTCAAGCTTTTACTTCTAAAAGAAAATGGTCATGTACATATCACTGTAAAAGTGATATGTACAGACCTTGAAGCTTTCCAAATCTTCCCACCTGCTAATAAGCATTGGGTGGCCTCACCCCCCAAATGTTACCTGCAATTGGTGGTGAGAGATTCTGCACTGGCGCTACAGCTGCACGGCTCGAATGAGCTTGCTGACCTGTGTAACCAGTTGTTCTCGTGGGTGTTGCAGCCACATTTCGAACAGTAGAATTACTTCGCGCAGTTGCGACGAACGAGTCGTAGGAATGACGATTACCGAACACTCTGTTTGGGTTGGATACAATGAATGCATCCACTTGCGCAGAAGACGGGTCTGGTCCGTTGTGAGTCCACACTCGGTTCCAGCATCTACCATCGTGCCACTTGTAGACAGCAATGATCCGAGACTGAGTAGTCTGCTGAACAGTGTGAGTAGACTGATGCTGACCACAACTACCGTTACACGTATTTCCGCAGATTGAACCGCGGAGTTGTTGACGTGGAGCGGCTTGCTGAATTCGTTGCACATTTACAGGTGCAGGAATTGCATGCAGTCGCACATTAAGTGGACGCTCATGGTAGTAGATGTCTACATCCCTTGGCGTCTGATCGTCACACCAGGTGTAACTTTCAGTTGCCACTGGCGCAGGTCTCGGTTGTGAGCGAGGAAGCTGTTGTGTTGTTTCGCGCTTAGGCTTACAACATGGTCCACATGCATTCCATGCATTTTTACCACATGGACAGCGTCGCACCGCGACACTGTCAATTGTGGGTGTTTGCACAGCAGGAACTCGTGCTTTTGTTTGACCTTGCTGAGCTCGTTGCCGAGCAAGCAGGATGTGAGCCTCACGACTCTTTGCATCGAGATGCTCTGCACGTGCGGCAGGATCGAACACTCGCTTAAGAAGCGGTTGTTTTTCAGACATACGCGGTGCATCCGTACCCCCAGCCAGAGCGGCAGGAGCAAGAAAACACACGAGTGAAAGAATCAAAGTGAAAAGAATATTGAATTTCATGATAAGGATCGTGGTTTGGTTTTTCAAAACTTGACGGATTGCCAAGAATGATTTGTAGTACATATTACAACTTTTTTGGAATATGTCAACTACCTCAATGAATAAATGAGTGCATTTTATTCATGTTTAATAACAAAAAAAACCATGAGATATCTCATGGTTTTTTTGTTATTAGTTTTAAAGCGCTCATTTACCTTACTTCTTTAAAAATAGCATCAACCACCCATCGATCACTCTTTTGACCAAATACATTACAAGTTGAAAGTGTTAAGTGTCTTCCAGTTTGATTTAGTGTGATTTCTGCATCATCAGCATCTTTAAGTTCTACTTTAGTTACAGAATAAACATATGTCTTACCCTTTGCTTCAAGAAATATTTCATCACCAATTGATAGTTTTTGAATATCATTAAATGCTTTATATGCTTTATTATTTACGATTGGCAAATAACTACTGTGTCCAAATAAGAAAACATTTCCACTTTCAACAAAACCTGATCCTGGATAATACACAGGACCAATATCTAATGCATCATTCAATGCATCTATGTGCGGAGAACTTGGTTTTTCAATATCCCACTGCATATCAATTTTTGGTATTGAAATACTATTAGGTGAAGTACCAACAACAAATCTTTCCTGCGATTCAGAGCTATTCGTTTGTTGTTTTGCTACTACCTCTCGTTCATTTCGTGCGATTGGCTTATATTCGTATTGCACTTCACCTGTACTTGGATTAATACTATTAACAACATTTTGCTTTTGTACACTTTCTGTTGAAGTACGTTCAGTTTGTTTAGTACTTTTTAATTCTTCAGGTAGCAGTCCAAACATGGTTGCAGCAGAAAATAATACAACAAATCCAATCAAAAAGATTCCTGCTGTTTGCATAATGAAAAGTTTGTCGTCGTTTTCTGGTAGTAAATTATTCATAGAAGCTAATTATAAAATAAAAATAGGATATGTCAATATTATACTGATTATATTACTTTTAGTCAACATGTAGACAAAATAGCGAATAATAGATACCATAGTTTTCACTGCGTCAGTGGCAGAGCGGTCAAATGCAGCGGACTGTAAATCCGCCGGTTTTAACCTACGGGGGTTCGAATCCCTCCTGGCGCACAAAAGAGTATATAAAAAACGTCATATATTTATGGCGTTTTTTATTTATCTAATTTATTTGTATTACTTTGCAGATACCTAGTAAAGTTAATACATCTTCTATAGTAGTCTCAGAAAAAACATTTCGAACATAAAAAAATGAAGCAACTACCTCATAGCAAAAAGAGCGGTTTAATAATAATGGTTCTAAACTTTTTCTTATTAACTCGCGCGTACTACTATTACGTCTTAATTTTTTCTCAACAAATCAACCCTCAATCTTTCAAATATGCATCAACAGCATTAATTGTCGTGATTCTGTGGATACTACTTACGCTCAAGGATTCATGGAGAAAAGGTATTTTGGCAACAACAGGCCCGTACCGATTCTTTGCTCATCCAGCTTATGCAACCTATTTTTTGTTGGATGTCATTCTTTGGTCTATTTCTGAAAAAACAGTACCATTCGTTATCAGTAGTATCGGCCTTCACATAACCCTCATATCAGCCATGCGGACTGAAGAGAAATTACTACTCAAAGTTTTCAAAAAAGCGGGAGAAATCCACCTTCGTAGAACCTTAAGTATTTATTTTTTCACTTCAAAGCTTAGCTAGTGTGAGTATTTTCTTTTCTACCCAACCAATGCTGTTTCGTTAATTTCACTTTCTTTATACACATTTTTTCGTTTTCCTTTTGAGACAGTGAAATTGAAAGCTCCTTTAGTTAATCCTAATGAAACTGTATCCCCTTCTTTAAGGCGCTTTGCGACAATAAGCTGTGCAATTGCATCAAGTATTTTATTTTGAATAACTCGTTTTAATGGTCGAGCTCCGTAGCTTGGATTATATCCCTCCTCTGCAAGATACTTAATAACAGTTGCTGGATATTTTAGTTTGATGTTTTGAACCAACAATCGTTCTTCAACATATTTCATTTGTATTTTTACAATTTCGGCAATAGCTTCTTTACTCAATAGATCAAACATAACGATTTCATCAAGTCGGTTCAAGAATTCAGGACGAAAATGTTTCTTTAATGCTTTAGTAACGTTAGATTTTGTTGCTTCATATTGATCTTTATCTGAACCCATTCCACCAAATCCCATGGTTTCCATTTTATCAATATATTCTGCTCCGATATTTGAAGTTAAAATAATTACAGTATTTTTAAAGTTTACTTTTCTTCCTTTTGCATCAGTAAGATGACCATTATCTAACACCTGTAGCAATATATTAAACACTTCAGGATGAGCTTTTTCAATTTCATCAAATAAGATAACAGAATACGGACGATGCCTTACCAACTCTGTAATATTTCCACCTTCTTCATGTCCAACATATCCAGGAGGTGAACCAATTAGCTTTGAAACAGAGTGCTTTTCCATAAACTCAGACATGTCGACACGAATAAGTGACTGCTCATCATCAAACATAAATTCCGCCAGTGCCTTGGTGAGTTCAGTTTTTCCAACTCCAGTCGGTCCAAGGAAAATGAATGATCCAATTGGGCGATTTGGGTCTGATATTCCTGCACGTGAACGTTTAATAGTATTTGCTACTTTTTTCACAGCATCTTCTTGTCCAATTAACCGCTTATGAAGATGTTTTTCCATTCGTGCTAACTTATCTGCCTCTTCCTCAAGCATTCGTTCTATTGGAATACCTGTCCAGCGTGACACAACAGAAGCAATATCTTCTTCTAAAATTTCTTCTTTAAGAATTTGCCGTGAGCTTTGTAGTTGCTTTAATCGCTTCTCTTTACTCTTTAAGTCGCGTTCGACTTGTGGAAGCACTGCATATCTAATTTCAGCTGCGGCAGATAAGTCTGCGCGTGCTTCAGCACCCTCAGCATCAATTCGTAAACTTTCCATCTCTTCTTTTAACTCTTTTATAGCCACAATGGTTTCTTTTTCATTTTTCCACTTAAGTTCAAGTTCGGCAGTTTCAGATTTCATATCTGAAATTTTGCTCTCGATATCTTCAAGTCGTTTTTTTGTTTTGGCTGACTGTTTTGAATCTTTCGACAAAGCTTCTCGTTCAATTTCTAGTCGCATAATTAACCGTCGTGAACTCTCGAGCTCTTCGGGCATATTTTCTAAACTAATTTTTAGTTGTGAAGAGGCCTCATCGATTAAATCAACAGCTTTGTCTGGAAGCTGTCTATCTGTAATGTAACGAGAACTAAGTTCGACAGAAGCAATAACCGCATCATCTGAGATTCGTACACCATGATATATCTCATACTTTTCCTTAATACCTCGCATAATTGCAACCGCATCTTCAAAATTAGGCTCAGCAACATGCACAGGTTGGAATCGTCTTGTTAGGGCTGCATCTTTTTCAATATTTTTTTGATATTCCTTAATAGTTGTTGCACCAATGGCTTTTAGCTCTCCACGTGCTAATGCAGGTTTTAGCATATTTGAAGCATCCAATGAGCCTTCTGCTGCGCCGGCTCCAGCCAACGTATGAATCTCATCTATAAAAAGAATAATATCCCCTCCGGCATTTTTAATCTCTTTAATGATTTTTTTAAGTCTATCTTCAAATTCACCTCTATATTTTGTTCCTGCAACAAGTGATCCTAGGTCTAGTGAAACTAAATCTTTATTCTTAAGAGATTCAGGTACATCCCCTGATGCAATTCGATTAGCTAAACCTTCGACAATTGCAGTTTTTCCAACTCCAGCCTCACCAATTAAAATAGGATTATTTTTTGTTCTTCGAGACAATATTTGAACTATACGGTGAATTTCTTTATCACGACCAATAACAGGGTCAAGTTCATTATTTTTAGCTTTCTCAGTAAGATTTATTGTAAATTTCTGTAATGTTTTATTTGTAGGAGTTTCAGTAGTAATAGCTTCTCCTGTTTCATTAACTTTTTCCAAAATAGTCTCAACTTCTTCTTTTTCAATCTTAAAACGTTTTAGAATATCTCGAGATGGACCAGAAACATCAAAAACTGCCAAGAACATATGTTCTGTTCCTACAAAGTTTTCACCCTTATCAGTTGCAATTCGTGTTGAGTATTCAATTATTTGAGCTAATTCTGGAGCTAAGTAGATTTGATACGAAGCTGATAATGTCTGAGACCCTTCTGGAGCTTCGATTGCATCTAGCAATGTATCAGTTAAAAGTACGATATCTACTCGTAACTTATCAAGTATTGCTCCCACAATACTTTCATCCTGCAAAACTAAAGCGGACAATAAGTGTAGTGGCGTTACATGGTTTTGACCACGCTCAACAGCCAACTCATGTGCATGACGAATAACTTCTCTTGCTTTTGAATTAAAATTTTTGAATGGAGGTTGCATATACTTGTACAATACTAAGAATTACGTCCCTTGTAAATATTTTATTATTTTTTATAGAAAATTTACTGAATTAGTAACGATTTAGCGATATTTGATGGCAGGAATGTGCTGATACCAGCAACTTGCCCAACTCTAACACCAATAACTTCCCCTTTAAGATTCAGTAATAACGCTCCGGCGCTAATTCCTGAAGCATCAGTTGAGGTGTGAATTTTTATAATAGGTGTCTCTGGAACAGTTGAAGCTGTTGCATCATCTGCAGTAACAACACCTTGTGCAGTTTCCAGCTTAGTAACGATTCCAGTTGCTACAGTCGGTGAATTACTACCACTACGGATAATTATAGTTTGCCCAAGTTTTATACTTTGTGAATCTCCAAAAGCTGCTACTACTACAGAAGACTCTAGTGGCACCAATGGTTTAAGTAAGACCGCGTTCTGACCTAAAGCAGTACTCACAGAACTTGTTGCAGACGCATCAGGGTATTCAATTACAAATGTATCTGCCTGATTTGTTACAACACTGTCGGTAAGTACATCTCCAGTTTCACTTACAACAATTCCATTTCCTGCAAAAAAAGTATTTTCGAATCTGTCGAGTCCATAAATACCAACAATAATATCTTTATTTTTCGCAACAGCCTCTACGGTTAAATCTTCTTGATTCACAACCACCGTTTCTACAACGCGCTCGATAACAGTCTCAGGAGAAGAATTTTCCTCATCATCGTTAGGCGACTCGACTACCCTTTCAATAGTTCTTTCAACAACCCTATTAATTGTTTGCGTAACAGGTTCAGGAGCTTGCTCTAGTAGTGAAACTGTTGTAATTCCTGTCGCGATAGAAGTTACAAAACTCACCAATAAGCAAAGTAAAATTATTTGTTGTGTATTAAGTTCATTCATAATAATTTAATACTACCAGCATACTAAACTAAGCAATATAAGTGAAGTATTATAGTAATAACTGTAATGTTGTAATTACATAATCTAGTTCTTGTTTTGTGGTTGTTTTTCCAAAACTAAAGCGAATACTTGCACCAGCGCACTCACCCACAACTCCATCTTCGTTATGAGCATCAGTGACGGCATCAACAACGTATGATTTTGCAGTATCATCAAGCGACTTACAAGCAGTCATAGCACTTACGGCAATTCCTGCTGCATCAAGCTGAAACAAGAGGAATTCTGCATCAACGTTATGTCCCTGAAAACAAACATTGGTAATTAATGATGAACATTTTTCTGAATCAGTGCTTCCATTAATCACAATTCCCGGGAAGGCTTCTAGAATTTTTGCAGTAAAATATTCTTTTAATGAAGTCATTTGTTCTGCAAATTCTTTCTTATTATTTTGTGCACAATCAAGAGCTTCTGTGATTCCAACAACATACGGAACATTCTCGGTTCCAGGTCGTAATTTCTTTTCCTGACTTCCCCCAAATAAAATTGGTGCTATTGGCACATAATGTTTCTTGCCAAGTAATCCAAATTTTGGCCCGTACATTTTAGAACCATCTAAAGAAATAAGGTCGACCAAAAACTTCTCCTGTTTTACAGACATGACCAATGGAGCCTGTGCAGCATCAGTGTGCATGTACGGATATGACTCAACACCTCTTCCTTGTTGCAACTTAAAAGCATGTAATAGCTTTGCAATTTTACGAATTGGTTGTATTACTCCAATTTCCCCATTTACCAATCCAACAGTAACGAGAACAGTATTATTCTGCAGTACTTCTTTGACCGCCTCTTCTGTAATTATTCCATCATTATTTGGTTGTACATATGAAACTTTACACCCTTCTCTCTCAAGCTGTAAAACTGGTTCCAAAACTGCAGGATGCTCAATTGAAGAAGCAATTATGTGTGGTTTTTCTGTAAATGTTTCTTTCGCAAGAAAATATTTTCCAACTCCTAAGATGGCAGTGTTGATAGATTCAGTTCCACCACTCATAAAAAATACTTCGTCTTTTTTCACTCCAATATGTAATGCAATTGATTCACGAGACTTCTCGACCGTTTGTTTTGCCAAAACACCATCCTTGTGAATTGAAGATGGATTAGCGAATTGCTCACTGAAATATGGCTGCATAGCAGCAACAACTGCAGCACTACAAGGGGTTCCTGCTGCGTAATCTAGATAGATTTGTTTTGCGGTTTGAGACATTTAGGTATAATAGCTCTCATGCCAGAATTATCAAATGAAATTGTTCTTTACGCATTAGTTGGAACTACTGTAATTGCATTAATTTCACTTATTATTTGTATAAGTATTTTTACTCGATTTAGAAAACTAGTTACAGCTAATAAAGGATATGATTTTGAAAAAGGTCTTACTATTATTTCTAAAGAGATTCATGAGCTACATGAGTTTAAGAAGTTGAGTATTGTAAAGCAACATGAATTAGAAAATAAAATTGCTACGTGTCTGCGAACGAACGCCATTAGTCACTTTAGCGCTTTTGATGGCTTGCACTCTGGAGGTAATCAAAGCTTTGTTGTTACATTACTAAATGAACATGGAGATGGTATTATTCTTTCAACTATTCATGCTCGAGAACGAGTTAATGTTTTTGCAAAAAACGTAAAAGAATTTATTCCTGAAGTACAACTTACTGAAGAAGAGGCTCAATCATTGACACAAGCCAAAGAATCAGGCAAGTTGTAATAATTACAACACCTTATGAATACAGAAAAACGACCACCCGTAGTAGCAATACTCGGACATATTGATCATGGAAAATCGACACTGCTCGATTTTATTCGTCATTCAAATATTGTTGACAATGAAGCTGGTGGAATTACACAGCACATTAGCGCATACGAAATTGAACACGAGGATGAAGAACATGGTAAGCAAAAAATTACATTCATAGATACCCCTGGCCATGAAGCATTTTGTGAAGTGCGATCTCGAGGAGCAAATATTGCAGATATTGCAATATTAATTGTTTCTGCGGAAGATGGTGTGATGCCACAAACAAAAGAAGCACTTGCATGCATCAAAAAAGATGCTGTACCTTTTATTGTCGCAATTACTAAAATTGACTCTCCAAAAGCAAATATTGATGTAGCAAAAAATTCATTAATAGAAAACGAAGTCTACCTAGAAGGAATGGGTGGTGATATTCCATTTGTGCCAATTTCATCAAAAACCGGAGAAAATGTTACTGAATTACTCTCAATGATCCTTTTGGTTGCTGAACTTGAGGAACTTACTGCAGACACATCTGAAATGGCCACAGGTTTCGTTGTAGAGGCTCACAAGGACATGAAGAAAGGAAACTCTGCAACAGTAGTTATTAAAAACGGTACATTAGAAACAGGACATGTATTTGCAAGTGAGACTACCCTGTCTCCTGTTCGAGCAATCGAAGATACTGTTGGAGTAGTATCAAAAACAGCTACAGTTTCTAAACCTGTAGTTATTTACGGATGGAGTGAACTTCCACCTGTTGGAGCAAAAGTAACAGCATTTACAAAAAAGAAAGAAGCGGAGAAATTTTGTAAAAATTGTTTACAAGAAAAAAATGCCAGCAATGATGAAATAACAGAGCCTGTAGCTCAAAAAAATAAAGAGCATGTAACTATTCCACTTATTGTGAAAGCTGATGTCGCAGGAACAGCTGAAGCAATCGCATATGAAGTTGGTAAATTGAACACTGAAGACATCTCTTTTAATATTGTTCAGAGTGCAACTGGTGATATTAGTGAAGCAGACATGAAAGCAGCACTCGCAAATGAAGATACAATAGTTGTTGGTATGGGAGTTTCAATTGACACACAAGCAACTGCACTTAAAGACAGGGAAAATATTACGACTGCAACCTTTGCAATTATTTATGAACTTATTGATTGGCTAAAAGAACTACAAGAAACACGTCGTCCACGAAAAGAAGTGGAAGAAGCAACTGGAACCGTAAAAGTACTTGCAATCTTTAATCAATCGAAAAAAACACAGGTTATTGGAGGAAAAGTAAAAACTGGTGAAATTGCAGTTGGAAATAAAATAAATATCTTACGAAGAAATGAAGTGATTGGAACAGGAACAATTAAGGAGCTCCAACAGTCTAAAATGAAAGCAGAAAAAGTACTCGAAGGGAATGAATTTGGAGCTGCTCTAAGTACCGACGTAGAGTTGGCTGAAAGTGACCACTTTGAAGCAATTAAAACTACAGTAGTATAATTTCTCAACTTTTATGAAAGAACATCGCACAGAAGCAATTTCAGAAGTTATTCGTTCAGCAGTGGCATCATACATTGATGGCGAATCGAACAAACAATCGATGATCACAATCACGAACGTTCATGTTGCGAGCGACTTTAAAAGTGCAGTACTTTTTGTTACAGTATTCCCCGAGCACAAAGAGGCTGCTGCAATTGATTTTTTACATCGAAAGAGAAATGATGTACGAAGTCACATTAAAAAACAGACACGACTTCCTCATATTCCTTTTATAGATTTCTCAATAGATAAGGGTGAGAAATCACGACAAAGAATTGAAGAGCTCTCGAAAGAGATAGAGTAGCAACAAGGCATGGTGGTGAAGTGGAAACACGACGGTTTGCAAAACCGTTATGCACGAGTTCGATTCTCGTCCATGCCTCCATTGTATACAACAAAAAAACACGATATGTATCGCGTTTTTTTATTTGGTGCCGAAGACAAGACTTGAACTTGCACGGGTTGCCCCACCTGCTCCTAAGGCAGGCGTGTCTACCAATTCCACCACTTCGGCATATTCTTTACAGCTCGATTATTCTAACGAACTATTCAGATTTATCAAGCTCCTCTTCAGAACAATGAGTATCAACAAGCGACTGCATATATTCTTGCACAGAATCCCCTTCTTCAAAATCAAATTTTGTTGCTGAAGGAAGTGGAGTACTTCCTGCAAAAATATGCCACATTGCATATTTCTCATACTCTAAAAGTTTGGCTTCTTTGTCTAATTCATTGAGTTCAGGATACTTTGCAATAAGCTCATCTTTGAACTCATTAGGAAACTGGGAGTACTTTGCTATTTCATCTTTTTTAATTATTGCATCTAATAGTAGTGATTGATTTTCCCTAAACCTAGAAATAGCCGCTTGTTCTTCCGCAGAATACACTCTTTCATTTTCAGGACTATTTCCTCCAGTAAATTTTTCAAATGGGTTTTCTTGTGACATATAAAAAGCTTATACTATGCAAATAGAAATCACAATATGACCTATAAAAACTATTTTAAGGATAAACGAATTACGTTAATGGGACTTGGACTGTTGGGACGAGGTGTTGGTGATGCAAAATTTTTAGCCGAACATTGTAAAGAACTCATTGTTACAGATTTAAAATCTAAGGAAGAACTAAAAAGCTCCCTGGTACAACTAAAAAAATACAGCAATATTACATACAGATTGAGTGAACACAATCTTGAAGATTTTCAGGGGAGAGATTTAATTGTAAAAAGTGCAGGAGTTCCATTGCAAACTATTTATACAGACGAAGCAACAAAAAACGGTATTCCAATTACAATGAGCACTTCCCTGTTTGCTAAATTCGCCCCGGTTACAACCATTGGAATAACTGGAACAAAAGGAAAATCCACAACAACACACTTAATTCATCACGTACTGAGAGCCACAGGAATGAATGTTCATTTAGGAGGAAATGTATTAGGTGTATCAACATTGGCAATGCTTCCACTTGTTACTACCGGTGATATTGTAGTTTTAGAACTTGATTCATGGCAACTGCAAGGATTTCATGCAGAGAAACTTAGTCCACACATTGCTGTATTTACTAACTTCATGGAAGATCATATGAATTACTATAATGGCGATATGGATGCTTACTTCTACGATAAATCTGCTATTTTTTCTTACCAATCCAAACATGACACACTAATTACAACAAAAGATATTATTACAATTGCAAAGAAATTAAATATTCAAATTGCAGCAAAATTAAAACTTTCTTGCAATACACAAAATCAAACCAAACACACACTCCCCTTTTTACCCGGTGATCACAATCAAAAAAATGCTGAACAAGCACATCTAGCACTACAAACGCTCGGTGTTCCTGAAAGTGAAATTACTAAACATTTCGCTACAGCGACTGCACTCCCAGGAAGATTAGAGTTAGTAGCTTCAAAAAACAGTATTGATTTTTATAACGATACAAATGCAACTATTCCTGATGCAACAATAACTTCTCTTAAAACCCTTACCGCAATGAAAAAAGATATAACCTTAATTACTGGAGGAACATTCAAAGATGTTGACGTAACTAAATATGCAAAACTACTACCAAACTTTGTAACTAAACTAATTTTACTTGAAGGCTCGGGAACAAATAAACTACTAGAAACAGGAATAGCTATTCCTTACACAATTCACAACTCTCTTTCAGAAGCTTTTAATGAGGCCGTAAAAAACACTACACAAGATAAAAATAACACCATACTATTAAGTCCAGCTTTTTCATCGTTTGGAATGTTTAAGAATGAATACGATAGAGGTGCACAATTTAATGCACTTGTGAAAAACTATTTGTCCGCCCAGTAGGACTTGGCGCAGGTTTCTAATTCATTTCATTCATAAGAACCTGCTGCCCCAGCTCGCCGACAAGCACTCACTTCGTTCGTCTTGTGTACCAGCTTCGCTTTTCAAGACTTACTAGTCGGAGTATGTAAAAAGCCGAATGTTTCTCATTCGACTTTAAACATACTTGTCCGCCCAGTAGGACTTGAACCTACGACCGTTCGCTTAAGAGGCGACTGCTCTACCAGCTGAGCTATGAGCGGATATTGAACGACAACTGTCGTGTGCCCGGAGCGGGAGTCGAACCCGCATCCAAATTAGGATCCGATTTTAAGTCGAACGTGTATACCAATTCCACCATCCGGGCATTTATATGTGTGCTCACTAGCTTACACCATGAAAACAAATAAAAAAACCCTCATTTTAATATTTTGCACATGCAACAAAAAACAATGCGACTATAGCTAAATACTTGACTTACTATATATTTATGTTGTATAATATATACAGAAAACAGTAGCTCATTCCCAATTGAATAGGAAATGTGTTATTGAGAATTTCAACTCAAAACCAAAAATAACTAATGATTACAATACTAGCACTAATCGCTACTATCCTTGTAGGATTCCTTGTTTGGGGAACCTACATTGCAACACCACCAACACTCGCCCCTCCCACTAATGCCCAGCAGAACTTTCGTTCAATCGTATGTTGTGCTGTGAACTCCTACTTTGCACTTGTGCTTAGTTGGATTGGCTGGGGCATCATCATCGGGTTCTGTCTTGTGTTTGGGATTACTAATCCTGAAGCAAAGTATATGGTTGTTCTCATTTCGATGGGGACAGTCATGGGCTCAGTAGTTGTTAACTTGTTTAATTTGGTAAAGCCAAATTCGAACAGTGTACAACGAGTTCAAAACAACCTTAATCCAATTCGTAGAGAATTGGTTCGAGGGCAAGACACCGTTGATATCGCTTTCAAGTTTCTTGGAGGCATGTACGGTATCAAAGCTTTTTTTGAGAAGAAGCTTGGTAACGAAATCAACACGGAATCTGAGAGAAGTGTTGATTTCGAAATCGAAGTCACATGTTTCGACGATAATCTCATGGTTGGAGTTCGTTTATTCTTTAAACCAGCACAACGTCTCACAGACGTATTTGGTTCTCGAGGAGAAACGGAAAAAGACCGTAAGGCGAATGTTAAAGATGAAATTGAAGGTGTTATGCAGGGGGCCGTAGAACAACTACTGCACCCTTATGAGGCTAGAGATATCATCGCTAACTATTCTGGCATTAACCGACTTCTGTCTCGTAGGTTTACAAGACATGAAGCAGGCCTCGAAAAAAGCACAGGGAGCACCATTACAAGTGTTCTCGTTGTGAAAATTGATCAGTCTGAGGAAGCTAAGAAGGCACACACGACCCGTGGAAATGTAAGTCAGTACAAGCAAGCAGCGGTAGAACTTATCGAAGCTGCAGAAGCTCGTGGTGAGACAATGACCATGGGTGTAGCACTCAACAAGGCACTGCTAATTGGAGATGAAGCCGAGGGTTACTTCTTTGAAGGACTTGACGGTGTTGATCCAAAAAGTAAGGGCTTTATCGCAGCAAATGCAATGAAAGGAAGTAACTAATGGAAGATACAGAAAACAACGAAGAGGCTCGCTGCAAAGACAGCTCTGGAATAGACACATGGGTGAAAGTATTAGCAATTTCGCTAATCATCCTTGTGCTTTTAGGAGGAATTGGGCTTATTGCGTGGATGGCCAGAGGTGATGCGGTAGCAACCACATCTAACTCTGGCAACAAGCGTACAACAACGCTCGAGCAGGTTGGTGTCATCTCCAGCAGTAGTGCCCTAATTTTTGGGCCTACCAATGGTGAAGATTACCGAATCTCCTTAGAGAAAACCGGACGTCCAGCTAGCTTCAGGCTTACTTGGAAAAACGCAGGCGGTGATATGATTCGGACAAAAGAGTATAGTCCGGGTGAATACACCGTAACAAAGGATTGGGTGGTAGCAGCAACAAACACCATAACTGCTGAATTGGTAAATCCAACGGATGACCCAATTAGCGTGAAGTTCGCGGTGCTTGCACCAATAAACAATTAACACATTCCACCTATTCAAAAAGCCCGGTCTCGCAAGATTCCGGGCTTTTTTTTATTTTCGATTTTACAATAGCTTTACTGTCCCCAAATAGTTTCTGAAAATAGTTTCAAAATTGCAAATGCTGAAACCATGATAAAGATTCCAATTAATCCCCATAACATGTGCTGTTTACCTTTATCGCGTGCAGTATCACTTTCGGCCCCTTGAATAAATTCAACAACCCCGAAAAGGAATAGTAGTACGCCACCAGCAACGAGTAATGTAATAAGTGGATTAACAAATGTGACAGCTATTTTCTGAACTAGGGCTGATGCATCCATAAAAATATAGACTACCGTCCAACCTTAGGAATTCCAGGTGCGTTAGGTGTTGCTGGGTTAAGTCGAAGTGTTTCACTAAGAATGTTTACCAATCCCCAAACTGAAACCATCACGAATAGTGCAATAATTCCCCAAAGCATAAATGTTCGTCCTTGTGATTTACCAGCATCATCTGATGCAAGTACATATCGAAGAATTCCCCAAAGGAATACAAGTACTGCAAGTCCAATAACAATTGGAATAAGCCCTTGAATAAGTCCTCCTGCTTCGTTTACTAAGTTCTTAACACCTCCAGACTGCTGCTGTTGCGCAGAAGACAAGAACGGAAGCACAAAACCTGCTAACGCCCAAAATCCTATTGCTGCTACTTTACTAATTTTTTCTAACATTATAAGTATTTAAATTATTTTTAATTTCTTGTAAACCGAATGGTTATGTATAGATTATAGCACTCTACAGGAGTTTATCTGTCAATAATAAAATAAACTGTGGATTTATATAAATAAATAAAATCTTCTATTCACCACTAAATTGTGGTATTCCGTTACCAGATCCTCCAACGAGAGACTGTTGTAGCAACTTAACCAATCCCCACATTGCGACCATGGCAAATAACCCCACAATTCCCCATGTAATAGTTTTAACACTATCAGAGCGAGCTTTCTCATTACCATATTGTGTTAAGTATTTAACAACAGCAAACAAAAAAAACATTACTGCTAAAATAATTGCAAGAACAACCAATGGGTCAATGATATTTAAAATATTTTCCACAAGACCAGAAAAGTCAGATGGGCGACTTTGCGCAAATACCAAGTCGGCAGGAGCGAGTAATAAAACAAATAATGTCTGAGATATATAGAGAAGTGCTTTTTTATATGTATGTATAAATAGTGTCATAGTAGTTTTATATTAACTTCCTTTTGGAACAATCAACTGATCAGGACTAATTTTTTGACTACTTGGTGCCGCAGAATCATCACTAACACCTAAGCTGTCAGATAGTAATCCAACAAACCCCCATACAGACAACATAATAAATAAGAGTAATACTGCCCAACCTATATATGCTACTGCCTGGCCTTTTTTCTGCGAATTCTCGGGGTTAATGTACTGGAATACACCCCACAAGAAGAACAGTACACCCAAGCCAATTAACAGTGGAATTATTGCAGCGACGATATCAATTACAGCATTAACAGCCTTAGCAACCCCACTTGAGCCTCGTTTCTCAACATCAGTTAATGTACTGATTTCTTGCTGAAAGTCCTCGGGTCCAGAGACATTTCCTTTAAATACAGTCTGATTAAGTATTGCAACAAATCCCCACACAAAAGTAATTACTAAAAGTGCGATCAATCCCCACAAAATATGCTGCTTAGCTTGCGCACGAACAGTATCACTATTCGAAAATGCATACCGTAAAACATTAATTAAGAAGTACAGTACCGCTAATGCAGCAATAAATGCAGCAACAGATTCAAAAATTCTTAAAACTTCTGCAAATAGAGCATCGGCATCTTGCGCAAACACTAATGAAGGTACAATAGCTAAAGTTCCAGCGCCAATTATGTATTTTGTAAATGTATTTTTGAACATACTCATTTTATGAACCCACTCCAAAGTTTTTAGCAGTATTTTCAATAATTTCACTTAGTACAAACGCTCCAAGCACAATCATAGCTCCAACAATTGTCCACATAAAGGTAGACTTTGCCTTGCTTAACATGTTTGGATCCCCTCTTGCTAAAACAAACAAGAACCCAGAATACACCAAGAATAATACCGCAACTACAGCACCAAGCTGTGTCACAAAGTCTAGAACTGCATTAACAATTTCTATAATACTTTGTTTTTTAATTGGATTTGGGAAACTAATACCTCCTCCACCACCCAATCCAGCGTCTCCTCCTTGAGCAGTTGTAATTAATGGAATAAAAGAAAATAATACCAGTGATGCTTGTAAAATTTTTGTAGTAATTTTTTGTATCATACAGTTATTTAATTTTTATCAATATTAAACTCATCAACCTTAATTACATTCTTATTACCTTCAAGTGTATTAATAAACACCTCAACAAGCAACCACGCTGCAGCAGCAATGAAGAATCCAATAACTGCATTCCAAATCATTTTATTTGCCTGAGAACGCTTTCCTGCATTATCTGCCGCAGTTAAATACAAGAATCCTGCATACACAAAGATAATTGTTGACATAGCAACAGCTGTAGCCAAAAGTAAATCTACAATTCTTGAAAAAGTTTTGGTAAATTCATCAAATGTACATGTAGCTGCTGTCTTGCAGTCAACCAGAGCACCACTTGGACCACTGTTAACATTTGATGGTGCTGAAAAAGAGCCATCATCACCCCCAACGCCAAATAAATCATTGTCGTTAACAGCAGCTCTACCCTCAGCATCTATTGGTATTAAAAATATTCCCAACAATAGAACTACTAATACGGTATTTATTTTTTTAAATAAACTTAAAAAATTCATAATTAATTTCTTGGTACAAGTAAATCTAATTCTTCGTTTGCTCGACTTATAGCACCTGAAGTATCCAACCTTCCTGATGCAACATTTTCAATTATATTTTTGAAGATTTCATCAGACTCTTCTGGATTAAAATCGTAGATATTTTTAGCCAATAATGCTGAATCTTGGAATGTTTGCATATATGCATTATCTGCTGATTGTGAGAGTAGGTCTCGACGAACAGGAGGTAAGAACAATTCATTTGAAATAACTCGAATAACATCTGGTTCTAACATTGTTTGAATTAAAGGATACGCACGTTGCACATTTTCTGTACTTTTAGGAATCCCAAGCGCTAGTACTTTTCCATATGTTGCTTCCTGTCCTGTTCTCGACTGCGGCATTACCGCAACATCAAAATTTAAGTTAGGATTTTGTTGACGAACAGTCGCAAATTCACTTGCAAATCCAAAATAAATTGCAGAGTCTCCTGAAATAAAAGCATCACGTGAGTCTGGTAAAGATCGGTTCCATGTATATACAGAACGTGCAGGATTAGCAAATTGTGTATAAAAATTTGTTGCAGCAATTGCTGGAGCCACAGAATAATTCCGTGAATCATCAAATGTGACAATGTAATCTGGAATATTACCACCCTCTGCACCCTCACTATCAATAAAGTTCTTCTCTGCAACATTATTTCCCGCCTGCATGAGCAATGTTAAATATAACTGCTTTGCGTGATCAACATTTTGATACTCACCAAGCGCTAATGCAGATTTCTGAATAGCATTTCTTTCGTCTTTTTCTGTAAGTCTTGGAACGAGCGTCAGCAGTTCATCCCAATATTTCGGTGGTTGTGACACTCCAGCTTTTGTAAACGACGAACGATTCCAATACATAACCATTGGGTCAACAAGGAACGGAAATGCGTAAATACCATCTTTATCTTTGAAAATTTCTCCGGCTTCCACAAACGTATCTTTGAAAAATCGTTCGTTATAAAATTCGTAATCGATTTGTAGTAATTTATTTTCATGCCGAACAAACTTATCGTCAGTTATCATGACAACATCTGGACCAACTCCTTCTGCCAACGCTGTTGTAAGTACTGTGTCAAACTGCGCAGCATCAATTGAACGATACTCTAACTTTTGAGGAATCTCTTTTTCATCTACCAAATAATTTTTTAATTGCGTGAAGTTGGCATTACTCATTGTTCCCCAAATAATTACTTGTCCAGCTGCAGTACCCTGGCTTGTTTTATTGAAAGCAAACATAGTAACTCCGGCAATAATTACAAACCCAGATACCACCATAAGAATTATTTGAAATACTGAAATATTCTTCATAAAGAAAATGTAAACATGTTACACAATAAGTATAACGTATCTACTACCAAAATAGACACTACTTTTTAAACACCATCCCGTAATGATGATCTCCAGCAGTAATATCACGAACAAATGTGAATCCTGCAGACTCACAAAGTTCTCGAGCTGTGTGCATTGGAACAATATGAGAAGACTGAGGACCGAGCCCGCCAAAAGAATCAGACCAATCGATAAGCAGCATCAATCCACCACGTTTTGTAATTCTATACGCCTCAGTAACTAATGCTTCATTTTTTTCAACCTGAAATAAAATGTTTGCTAACAAAACTCTGTCTACAGAATCTGGACGTAATGTTGACCCTTGCGGCTCATCAATATCACCCCACACAACATCAACACTATTGTGTACACCTTGCTGCATCGCCTCTGTTTTAAGTCGAGTAAGCAAATCTTGTTGTACATCAACTGCAAATACATTCCCTGTTGCACCAGCCATTTTTGCTGCTGGAATAGCATAGTTACCAGCTCCGCACCCTAAATCTGCAACAATCATTCCTGGATCGATAGTTAACTGTTCTAAGTTGTGTTGTGGGTCTGAAAACATAATTACTAATTAGTATACCAATTAAATACAAACCAAACTTGCAATACTATCCCCTTCTTTTAATTTCATAACACGAACTCCTTGTGTTCCTCGCCCAAGTGTTGGAACTTCATGCACATCAAATCGAACAACTTGGCTTTTCTTAGACATCGCAATAACCTCTTCAATTTCTTCCGTAATAATTGCTGCTGAAATAAGTTTTCCAATCTTGTCTGTAACATTGGCAGTTTTAATTCCAGAACCTCCACGTTTCTGCACTTTATATTCATCAAGTGTTGTTTGTTTTCCATAACCATTCTCAGAGAATACAAGTAGTTTTGCCTCTTTTTCACTCACTGCAGCTTTCAAAACGTTTGAACCAATTACAATATCATCACCCTTAAGCGTTAATGCCTTAACACCACCAGCAGTTCGCCCCATCTGTCTAATATCAGACTCTTTAAAACGAATAGATTGCCCATGTTCTGAGACCAACACAACAGTGTCGTCTTTTCCTACAAAATGAGCAGCAATAAGCCTGTCTTCTGCACCAATTTTAATTGCAATAATTCCACTTCGTCGAACATCATGGAAGCTTGCTGCATCAACTTTTTTACCAACACCACCTCGAGTAACCATCATTACGGACAAATCTTTAATTTCTTTGGTTTCTTTTGGCATTGCCAAAACAGAAGTAACATTTTCATCTGCGCTTAGAGATAAGAAATTCATAATAGATTTACCACGTGTTGCACGTTTTCCTTCAGGAAGTTCATACATTTTCAATTGATATACCTTTCCTTTATCAGTGAAGAACAGTAAGTCTGAATGTAATGATGCACTTAAGAACACACGAACAAAGTCTTCATCTTTTGTATTTAAATCAACAACACCAACTCCTCCGCGTTTCTGCTTCTTGTACTCATCTGGATTAGTTCGTTTAATATATCCACCCTTAGTTAGTACGAGCACAGAATCATCATCAGGAATTAAATCTTCTTGAGAGATATTTTTTACTCCATGTCGGAATACTTTTGTACGACGTTCATCTGCATACTTATCTCGAACATCAGCTAACTCAGTCTTAATGAGATTTTTCATTTTAGTCTTAGAGCCAAGCAATGACTTAAGTTCAGCAATAATTTTTTGTATTGCTTTAAGTTCCTCTTCAATTTTAAGTCGTTCCAAACCAGCAAGTTTTTGTAGTCGCATTTCAAGAATTGCAGTTGCTTGTTTTTCAGAAAGTTTAAATTGCTTCATTAGTGCAGCGTGTGCAGTTGGAGTATCTTTTGAAGCACGAATAGTTTTAATTACCGCATCGATATTATCGAGTGCGATTTTAAGTCCAAGTAAGATATGTTCTCGAGCTTCTGCCTTTCGTAGTTCATATTCTGTTCTTCGAGTTACTACATCAAATCTGTGTAGAATAAATTCTTGCAACGCAGCTTTAAGTGAAAGTGTTTGCGGAACTCCATCTACTAATGCGACCATATTGAAATGGAACGTATCTTCAAGTTGTGTATTTTTGTACAACTGGTTCAGGATATTTTGGGGATGTGCAGTAGACTTAATATCAATAACAATTCGTGTGTCTTCTGCAGATTCATCTCGCATCCCTTTAATTCCCTCAATTTTTTTATCTCGAACCAATGACGCAACTTTCTCCACCAAGTTTGAACGATCAACACGGAACGGAATAGATGTAATAACAATTGAAAATGCACCAGATTTCTCTTCAATAATTTCAGCTTCTCCTCGAGCCACAACTCCTCCACGCCCACTTGCATACGCTGCATGAATATCTTTTTCATTAAAAATCATTCCTCCACCTGGGAAATCAGGACCCTTTACAAATTCAAACAAATCTTCAGTTGAAGCATTTGGGTTTTCTAAAATATGCACACTTGCATCAATAAGCTCTCCTAAGTTATGAGGTGGAATATTAGTTGCCATTCCAACCGCAATTCCTAGCGTTCCATTTAGAAGCAAACTAGGTAGCGCTGCAGGAAGTATTTCGGGTTCTTTACGTGTGTTTTCGTAGTTAGGGCGAAAATTAACGGTATCTTTTTCAATATCACTTAACATTACTCCAGCAATTTTTGAAAGTTTCGCCTCGGTATATCGAGGAGCAGCAGCAGGATCACCATCAATAGAACCAAAGTTACCTTGTCCAATTACCATTGGGTATCGAGTAGAGAATGGTTGCGCCAGCTTTACCATCGCTTCATATACAGACGCGTCACCGTGTGGGTGATATTTTCCAAGCACCTCTCCAGTAATAGCAGCAGACTTTCGAGTTTTTGCTCCAGCAGTTAGACCCATACCATGCATTGCGTATAAAATTCTTCGGTGTACAGGCTTTAAACCATCACGAACATCAGGAAGCGCACGAGTTGTAATCACCGACATGGCATAATCGAGATACGCTTTTTTCATTTCTCCAGAAATTCCAGATTCAATTATTTTTGCAGCAATAGGTTCTGGATTTTTTTCTTGCTTATTAGCTTCTGCATCTGAGTCGTTTTTCTTTGCCATATGTAATGTTGTGTGAGTCGTTTATGTATTCAATAAAATACCAAGTTTAGTTTGATTGTTCAATCTCGCCAGTTTCAATTTCTTGTGTTGATGTTCCTGTTTCTAATTCTTCAACTTCTGCTTCAATTATTATTTCACCGCTTGAAGTTGCAGATTCTTCAAAAGAATCGAGCTGCAAATATTTCAATGTTGATGATGAGGATGTTCCATTTTTTACAATATCAACAAGTTCGTCTTTTAATTCACCAATATCATCCATTACTGGCGCTGTATCTTTTCTAATTGTTGAAAATTCACTTTTAAGAATTTTAAACTGCGCACCTATTGCAGCAAATGGACTCGAACGGTCTTCTGTAATTTCCTGTTTTTCTTCTTTTGCACCACCAATACCCACTGTTGCCCACGATATTGCAATCACGGCTGTCATTCCAGCTGCGATAAAAAAAGAAAGGAGTCGCTTTTCTTGCACTGGGCGGTTTCTAATTTTTTCTAATGAGTCCCAAAGATTCATGAAGCAAGTATACCGTGCGACACCTCGAGATTACAGTGCTGGTTTCAAAACCATAACTTCCCCCTTTTTTCCAACTACATCTTTTTTCTTAAGCGTTAGTTTTTCAACCGGCTTAACACCTTCATTTCCACTTTCTTTCAAAAAATCTTTTAATGCATCTTTCTCTCCTACTGCACCAAACATAATTGGAATAACAATTGCAGACTCTCGTTTTACTGCAAGCTTATATGCTTCTTGCGCAGTTAATGTTCCCTCTCCTCCGATTGGAATAAACAGGATGTCGATATCTCCAAGCGCCTCTTTTACCTCTGGAGTGATATCAGATTCTCCAAGTGCTCCGAAGTATGCAATTTCAAGACCGTCCAATTCAAATGTATACAGTGTATTAAATTTCTCTTCACCACCATATGTTGTTTTAGAAGAAAATCCTTCAATGAATAAATCATTGATTTCATATTCCCCTGGACCCCGAACAACAAATGGCTCTTTATCTTTACGAGTTACTGCATCAGCACCATTCATGTCTGGATGATTAACTGAAATCATACATACATCAGCACCAAATTGAGAACCCTTATGCTTTGAGTCTTTTGATATTGGACTTAAAGCAACTGTTAAATCTCCTTGTGTGATTTTAATAAATCCTATTCCTTCGTTTGTGATTACCATAGTGAGAATATAGTAGCATAACCAGCCATACACTATTCAATATACTGGCAAATATTTACATGGTATAATTTGGATGATAAGACAGACAAACCGTGTTCCACGAGCGGCACTTGTGGCATCTAACTGAAGAATATATGACAGATTTGTTGTCCCTCCTCCTCGTATACGCAATCGTACACGAGCTTAAAAAATAATTTTTTACCTGCTAATTAGCAGGTTTTTTCTTTACTTATTACCCTAAACCCGTATACTCATAGAGCTGTGAAATTATCAGCGAGAGAAGTGTTAACCCTGCAAATTGAAGAACGAGAAGTATAATGCGCCTTTCTATAGCGTTATACAGGACAATGATTTTACAGAACCACTTTTTTCATTACAAACAATAAATAATAATTTATGAGTGAAGAAAAAAATATCATGGATACACTTATCGATGATGTACAAGTTCCACCATCTGTTGGAGATTTGGTTGAAGGAAATGTTGTTGCACTTGATAAAGCTGCAGTATACGTAGACCTAGCACCATTTGGAACAGGACTTATTTATGGACGTGAATATATTACTGCGCGAGATTTAGTTCGAAAACTACATGTTGGAGATACAGTAAGTGCAAAAGTAACTGAATTTGGAGGAGACTCTGGATACATCGAACTTTCTGTTAAAGAAGCTCGACAAGCACAAGTTTGGGGAGAAGTTGAAGATGTTATTAAGAACAAAACACCACTTGAGGTTCTTGTTGTTGATGCAAACAAAGGAGGATTACTTATGTCTTGGCAAGGACTACAAGGGTTCCTACCTGCTTCTCAACTAAAACCTGAGCATTACCCACGAGTACAAGATGGAGACAAAGAACGAATTCTTGAAGAACTTCGAAAACTTGTAAACGACAAACTTGTTGTAACAATTATCGGAGCAACAGAAGACGACGGACGACTTATTTTCTCAGAGAAAAATGTTGGTGGCGAAGAGGCAGCTGAAATTGAAGAGAAATACACAGTTGGAGATGTTGTTAAAGGTGAAGTTACAGGAGCTGTTGACTTCGGAGTATTCGTTAAACTTAAAGAAGGTCTTGAAGGTTTGGTACATATTTCTGAAATCGACTGGGCACTTGTTGAAGATCCACGTCAGCACTACAACACTGGAGACAAGGTTGAAGTGAAAATTATTGAAGTGAAAGACGGAAAAGTTTCACTTTCAATTAAACAACTGAAAGAAAACCCATGGCAAACAGCAGAAGCTAAATATAAAAAAGGTGATGTTGTTGAAGGAGTTGTTATTAAATACAACAAACATGGAGCACTTGCTTCTATTGAAGAAGGAGTTGCGGGACTGGTACACGTTTCTGAATTTGAAAGTGAGCAAGACCTACGTGACAAACTTACACTAGGAAGCCGATATAACTTCAAAATCTCATTGTTTGAAGGAAAAGATCAGAAGATGACATTGTCATACGAAGAAGGAAAATAATATTATTTCTACTTTAGTTTGAAATATAAAAACACCGCAGTAACTTGCGGTGTTTTTATATGTTTATGTAATCACTACTTAACCTTCCCTCCACTATTCACCCTATTCATCATCAATACAGCATCTTCTTCAATAAATAATTCCAAACCTTGCACAGCACGAGTTATAGCTTTTTTCATAACAGGTTCTTCTTTTGGAGAAAACTTTCCAAGCACATGCTTCACCACTTTCTCTTCCCCATTCACTTTCTTAACAATTCCTTTTGGAGTTATTGGAGCAATTCCAATTCGAAGTCGTCCAAAATCTTTAGTTTTAATTTTCTTAATTATAGACTCTACTCCTTTTTGCCCACCTGAACCCCTGTTGAAAGAAACTTTTAACACACCGATACCCAAATCCAAATCATCGTGTAAAACAATGGTATTTTTTGCCTGCTTCTTATTTTTTACATACTTCATCACACTTAAACCAGAGTCGTTCATAAATGTTTCAGGTAGCATTAATAGCACTTTTTCTTTACCACACTTCCCTTCTGTAATAAGTGCATTAGCTTTTTTGTTGAATTCCCAACCTTCAAATTTGTGTTTTTTACGGAACTTCTCAACAATGTCACGACCAATGTTATGACGTGTTTTTTCGTATTTTGGAGTTGGATTTCCGAGGCCAATTATTATTTTCATGATTGGTAAATTGTATCATGATAAGAAACACTAGACTTTACTCGTAAAATAAGTAGTCTAAATAAAAGAAAATACAAACTATGGCACACGGATTATTCTGTAAACACTGTGGTCAACAAGAGACACCACACGTACATGGTGCAGCTTATGATTTTGAAGAAAACCATAAGAATGGCTACCACCACTCACTAACAACATGTCCCGGGTTCGATTTAAACCAAAAAGATGCTCGTATTAATGAAGATTACATGGAATCAAACATGGCGGGATATGAGTCTCAAGCAAAACAACGTGCAGCTTGGGGAGCATATGCGTCTCATGTATCTACACTTGCGTACGAACGTATGTCCGACAAGGAGAAGCGAGCAGCTGAAAAAGCACCTCGACTACTCATTATCGGATGATACTTTTTCTTTAATACAATTAAGAGATACATAAAAACACCGCAGTAACTTGCGGTGTTTTTTATTGGTCACTTTCTCTTTACTCAACTAAATTAATTCTGTGGCAATGCCTGACATGCAACACCATCTTTGTCCCCATCTAACCTATTAATATCTTTTCCTGCCCCACCACATCGCTCCATAACGTCCTGTGCCTGTGCCTGATATAAGAAATCTGAACAGTTGTATTCATTCGCTTCACAGTTTGCAATAAGCGGTGAAACACCAGTAAAGTCGATATTTCCATCTTGATCACGAATCACTTTTGACCCTTCCAATCCTTCGCCTCGAAATAATGCACCCATGTCAAAATCATTATTTGTTGCTTCAAGACCAAGTGCCCCAAGTAAAAGAACAATAATTACCCCTAAAATTCCTTTAGCTGTTTTACGTTTTTTTGAACCTGAATAATCTGTTGCTTTATCTTTCACCTTATTAAGTTTGTCTAAGATTTCTTTCATATATAAATAGTTAGTTTGAACTGAAAATAATAATTAAATTGTGAAGTAGTAGTACCCAGCAATAATTAGTAAAATAATAATTACAACCATTCGCACTTTTTTATTTCCTCGCATTTTCTGCATTCCCATAAATTTTTATTATGTAAGTAAGTTTGTATACAGTTAAGTGTATCGCATAAATGATATACTGCGAGAGTTATTAGTCACATAAAATATATTTGTATGGCAACAAAAGAAGAAATGATTGAGAAGTATCAAGCACAATTAGATGAACTTGGTGTTTCAGTTAAAGACGAATTACTAAGTTGGACAGTAGACCGAGTTGGTCCTGCAAACTATAACGCTGATGGTCAGCTAGTTGCAGCTTCAGACCCTGAAGAAGTTACTCGTGTGTACACAAACTTTGTTGCAGACGAGCTGGCAGAAACTGACAAAGAAAAAGGGATGGAGGCTATCCACGCAGTACTTGCAGACATGAGTGAGATTACTCGAAAATATCGAGCGGTTGTGTACTACCTACTCGCAGTTACGTACGGAAAATAAGTACCTATTTTTTAAACTTATACTAAAAAGCTGCTTTGATTTATCAAAGCAGCTTTTTATTTTTTCTATAAATATATAGCAACACCACCTCATACCATTGCGGTCAATACATCATCCGTACTATACTGTTAGTCAATTATGCAGGAATGCATACTCCTTTACCTAATATGAAATCAAAAACCATAGCATTCATCAAAGAACTCCTTACATTTGCTGCAATCTCACTAATAATTGTAATTCCAGTTCGTATTTTTATTGCACAACCTTTTATTGTTAGTGGTGAATCAATGTATCCAACATTTGAAACAGGACAATATTTAATTGTTGATCAACTCTCATATCGTTTTAATGACCCACAACGCGGTGATGTGGTAATTTTTAACTACCCAAAAAACCCTTCTAAATTCTTCATCAAAAGAGTTATCGGACTTCCTGGTGAGACAGTTGTTGTAGATGGAACGAGCGTATACATAACCAAGACAGATGGTGAAGAAATCTTACTGAAAGAGCCTTATATTGCAATGCAAAAAGAATCAGACATAAAAACCACACTTAAAGATGATGAGTATTTTGTTATGGGAGATAATCGCTTAGCAAGTTTAGATTCACGAGTATGGGGACCACTTGAAGAAAAGTTCATTGTTGGGAAAGCATATATACGGCTCCTTCCCTTCGACAAAATGACCTTCTTCCCAGGAAACAAGGAATAATTACAATTAACATCACTTACCATGGCAAAAAAATCAAAGAAAGATGCAGAACCAAATATAAAACAGTTTCGTGCGAAAAAAGTTCCGAATGCCTATGTCATCTCTCAGTACTATGGCTTTGATGCAATAGACATACCTGATGTTACAAAAGAAGATAAAGATCATGCAAAAAAAGTAAGTACAAAAGCTAACTTTGAACATGAAAATATGCCAACAACTGAAGAGAAGGTTGCATTATTACGAAACTATCGACTTCGTAACTTTGAGCACACAAAGCCAGTAATGTTGTATTGCGAAGGTGTTTCAAAAGGAGTTAAGCGGAAAGCTAAGCGTGGAGAAAAACAGGTACATTTACATATAATTGGGACACCAAAATCTATCGCTGAAGCACTACTTATTAAAACAACAATGTGTATCTTACAAGAAGAAGGATACAAAGATGTTTCAGTTGAAATTAATAATGTAGGAGGAAAAGAAGCACTTCCAAACTTCTTACGCGAATTAACTGCGTACTACAGAAAACATATTAATAATATGGATGCAGACTGTCGGCAATTATTTAAAGATGGCTCACATTCACTTGTAACATGTGGAACGACCATAGATCCAGAGGTAAAGGCTAATGCACCTTCCCCTTTTAACTATCTTACAGACGACAACAGAAACCATCTAAAAGAAGTTGTTGAATACTTAGATGGTTCTGGAATTTCGTATGATGTAAATAAAGATGTTCTTGGTAATCCAAATTACTCTACAGATACTGTATTTACTATTCTTGATAAAAAGACAGGAGATGTACTAGCAACTGGCTCAAGATATAACCAGCTTGCGAAGAAAACAGTACAAAGAAAAGGTATGGACGCTGTGGGTGTAACTATTAAATTAAAGAAATTAAAAGAAACTCCACTTTCAAAAGTACCAAAAGACGAAAAAGTGTCATTTTATTATGTACAGCTTGGTGAATTAGCTCGAATGAAAAGTTTAAGTATTATTGAAATGCTGCGAAAAGAAAATATCAAAGTATTCAACTCACTGTCTCAAGACAAACTAGGTGATCAATTTGCTGAAGCTAAACGAAAAGGAGTTCCATATGCGCTTATTCTTGGACAAAAAGAAGCTCACGAAGGAACAATTGTAGTACGAGACCTTATTAAACATAGCCAAGTTATCATTCCTCAAGGAAATCTCATTAAACATATTAAGAAAATATCTAAATAGCATTGCAATTTTATAGCATCCTGTGGTAGTCTTATCGCCACACAAACAAACAATTATGGCAACAAACGTAGTAATAGAAAAAAATAAAAACGAGAACAATGGAAGTATCATGAAGCGATTCACTCGTAAAGTACAAGAAGCTGGTGTAATTCCTAAGCTTCGGTCTATTCGATATGATGCTCGAGTACCTTCTCGAAATGTTCGAAAAACAAAGCGACTAAAGTCTCTTGATAAAAAAGCTGAGATTGAACATCTTATTAAGATGGGAAAAATGTCTCAAATTAAAACTCGACGACGACGATAATGCTTTCGATAACTCGAACAGTTAAAAAAACTCCTACAATTAGTAAGGAGCTTTTTTTGTCTATAAAAAACGATATCTTGGGTAAAGCCTATGAACTGAATGTTGCATATATTGGAGGCGCTCGTGCACGCTCACTTAATAAAACATACAGAAACAAAACATACACTCCCAACATCCTTTCCTTCCCTGTTGATGAAACACTTGGTGAGATTTTTTTATGTGTTCCAGTATTAGAAGTGGCAGCAAAAAAAGAACAGATGTCTTTAAAAAATTACACACTGTTTATTTTCATTCACGGATGCCTTCACTTACAAGGAATTGATCATGGAGAAAAAATGGAAAAATTAGAAGACAAATATTTTAAGAAATATACTTCGAAGAAAAAATAGAGTGTTCTTAGAATGAATCTTTTTTGTTACAATATACTAGTAATCTTCCCTATTTTATTTATATGAACAAAGACGTCGCAGTTGGAATTGATATTGGAACACACCAAATTAAGGTCGTGATTGCTGAGTCATCATCACTTTCTCAAAGCATGCCAACAATTCTTGGTGCTGGATATGCTGAATCCAAAGGACTTCGGCATGGATATATAATTAATCAACACGACGCAATACGCAGTGTTAGAAAAGCAATTCGACAAGCGGAGCGTTCAGCAAAAATGAAAATTAAACGAGTTTTTGTTTCTATTGGAGGAATTGGACTTTCAAGCATTACATCTGAAGGGATCATAATGGTTTCTCGTGCCGATAATGAAATTACTGAACTCGACTTAGAAAAAGCTGTTGATGAAGCGCAACGTGCAATCTCACAGCCTATTTCAGTGAACAAGAAAATGATTCACACTATTCCAATTTCATACAAAGTGGATGGAAAAGAAATTTTAGGACACAACCCAGTTGGAATGAAAGGTGTAAAACTCCAAGCAAAAGTATTATTTGTTATGTGTCTTGAACATCACCTCTCTGAACTTATTCAAGTTATTGAAGAGGCCGGTGTAGAAATTACCGATGTAATGGCTGCACCACTTGCTGCAAGCTTGGTCTCTCTATCGAAAGCAGAAAAAATTGCTGGAGTTGTACTTACCAACATCGGATCAGAGACTGTGTCTGTTGTTGTATATGAAGATGATATTCCAATTTCACTAGAAGTCTTCCCTGTTGGTTCAAATGATATCACTAATGACATAGCACTTGGATTACAAGTTTCTCTTGATGAAGCTGAAAGTATAAAACGTGCACCAAAGCAACGACAATTCGATACTGTAAAAGAAAAGAAAAAGCTTGAAGATATTATCGGTGGAAGAATGTCTGATATTTTTGACCTAATTAATTCACACCTTAAGAAGATTAATAAAAGCGGAATGTTACCTGCAGGAATTGTTATTACCGGAGGTGGCTCAAGCATTACAACAATCGAAGATATTGCAAAAGCATATCTCAAGCTTCCATCTAAAGTCTCTAAGCTTGTTTGTGATAGTGAGATTGCCGAATGTATTAGCGGAGACAGCGTTTCTATTAAAGAAGGAAGTTGGGCTGTTGCATACGGACTGTGTGTTTTCGGACTACATGCAGACGGAGAAGGAATCGTAACATCTGGAATCAACAAAACATTCTTGAAACCTCTACTTCGTTCTATTGTGAATTTCTTCAAACAATTACTGCCGTAACTCAGCAAATTTTATTTACGTGACAAATCTCACGTAAAAGACAGCGTAACGTCAACTTCTCAGTACTATAAAACAGTGGTATTCTCTAATTCATAAGAGATTATGAGAGAAAATAGCGCTTTTTATTAATTGCGTCTTACCAAATTTTATACATATATGCCACAAGTTAAACCAGAAGTAGAAACATTTGCACGGATTAAGGTTATTGGTGTTGGTGGATCAGGAAGAAACGCAGTAGAACATATGATTCAATCTAAGGTGAAGGGTGTTGAATTTGTTGTTGTTAACACTGATGCACAGGACTTACATCACTCGAGTGCAAAGAAAAAAATCCATATTGGAAAAAATCTCACAAAAGGACTTGGAACAGGAATGAATCCTGACTTAGGTCGTCGTGCTGTAGAAGAAACAAAAGAAGAGGTACAAGAAGTAATTAAGGGCGCAGACATGGTATTCATTACTTGCGGACTTGGAGGAGGGACTGGTTCAGGAGCAAGCCCTACAGTGGCTCAGATCGCTCGTGAAGCCGGTGCACTTACTGTAGCAGTAGTTACTCGACCATTCTTTTTTGAAGGACAAAACAGAGGACGAATCGCAGAAAAAGCACTCGACGACTTACGAAAAGAAGTTGATGCGGTAATCGTAATTCCGAACGACAGACTATTAGCAAACATCTCAAAAGAAACAACAGCAAAGCATGCATTCATGATGTGCGACGATGTATTGAAACAAGCAGTAGAAGGAATCTCATATCTTATTACTACACCTGGCCAAATTAATGTCGATTTCGCAGACATTAAAGCAATCTTACAAGATGCAGGATCTGCACTTATGGGAATTGGAGTTGCTGGAGGAGAAAAACGTGCAGAAGAAGCAGCGAAACAAGCCATCAATTCCCCACTGCTCGACCTTTCAATTAATGGTGCTCGAGGTGTTATGTTCTCAATTTCTGGTGGAGATGATATTACAATGTATGAAATTCAAGATGCAGCAAAAGTAATTACAGAATCTGTAGACCCTGATGCAAAAATTATCTTCGGGACAATTAATGATGATTCACTTAAAAAAGGAGATCTAAAAGTAACAGTAATCGCCTCAGGATTTGCTGAAGCTGGAGTTAAACGATCTTCAATTTTTACAAGCAGAAAAGAAGAATTTGAAAAAGAAGAAGAAGATAAAAAAGAAGACGTAGGTTTTTTTGGACGGAAGAAAGAAAAGCCTGAATCAGACGAAGAAGACAATCCTGAAGATGAAAAACGAAAAGAAACAATCAAGGAGCAGGCACAAATGGATGACATTACAGAAGTGAAATCTCAACCTCAAACCCGAAAAGAAAAGAAGGCTGAAAAAAATAAACCACTTCCAGACACTGGAGATGATGATGACGACTGGGGTGCAGTTCCAGCATTCCTTCGACGAAGTAAAATGAAATAAAAATAAAAACTCATAGCAATCGCTGTGAGTTTTTTCTTACACCAATACCTATCAGTAGCACTAGTTTTACCAGGTCGTTTGCATTATTCCCCCATTAGTAAATATTGACTGCGCTCCAAATCCATTAGATTGCACAATACCGTTGTTATTGACCCAATTATTGTTATTGCTCCACCCGTTATTCCACCCACTGTTGTTATTCCAACCATTATTGTTCCAATTGTTGTTGTTCCAACCATTATTGTTCCAATTGTTGTTGTTCCAGTTGTTGTTGTTCCAACCATTATTGTTCCAATTGTTGTTGTTATTCCAACCATTGTTATTCCAATTGTTGTTGTTCCAATTGTTGTTATTCCAGCTGTTGTTCCATCCGTAGTCCTGTTGCCCAAAACATGGATTACAAAAAGTTTGTGCTTCAGAAATCATTGGGGTACCAAAAAAGATTCCGATACAAAACACTAAACACAGGTATGAAGTTAGTAACGTTTTTTTCATAAACTTATTTAACATCAATCAATAAAATATGTCAAGTAGTACAGCTAAAAATAACAAAATTTGATATAATGAGATGATTAAACATTCATGGACTAAATAACGCATTATGTACGACTTAGCAATTATTGGAGGAGGTCCTGCAGCAGTAGCCGCAGGAGTATACGCCTCAAGAAAACAACTTAAGACCGTTTTTATTACGAAAGATTTTGGAGGACAATCTGTAGTTTCAGATAGTATTGAAAACTGGATTGGAGATATTGTAGTTTCTGGGCAAGATCTTGCAAAAAAATTCGAAAATCACTTAAAAGAATATGCACCAGGTATTGTTGATATTCATGAAGGTCATTATGCAGAGAATGTAGCTAAAATTGACCCTTCTGATGATTCAAAAGGATTCAAAATAACAACAGATAAAGATAATTTTGAGGCAAAAACTGTACTTATCGCAACAGGTAGCCATCGTCGTAAACTCCCCTCTTCAATTGAAAATGCGGACGCATTTGAACATAAAGGAATCACGTACTGTGCATCATGTGATGGACCGATGTTTTCAGGAAAAGATGTTGTTGTTATTGGTGGAGGTAATGCTGGATTTGAATCTGCGGCGCAATTACTTGCATATACAAATTCAGTAACACTACTTAATAGAAGTGGTGAATTCAGAGCCGACCCAATCACCGTTGAAGCTGTACTGAAAGACCCTAAGATGACAGCAATTAAACACGCAGATACACAACGAGTACTTGCAGATAATTTTGTAACAGGACTTGTATATAAAGATACTAAATCCGAAGAAGAAAAAGAGTTAGCTTGTCAAGGAATTTTTGTTGAAATTGGAAGTGTCCCTACTACATCAATGGTTGCTGACATTGCAGAATTAGATGAAACAAACCACGTAAAAGTAGATCCGTGGACACAGCGAACAACACAAGAAGGAATATGGGCTGCTGGAGATTGTACAAATGGAAAGTATCACCAAAACAACATTGCAGCTGGTGATGCAGTTAAAGCATTAGAAGACATATATGTCTGGATCAAAAAGAATAAATAATACAATACAAAGTGGTAGAAAAAGTGCAGCATTCATTTTCTTGTTTGTATTATTCTTTTTAGTTGCAGGTGTTATCAGCTTTCAGCACATTGAAGGCTGGAGTCTTATTGATTCTCTCTATTACGTAAGCGCCACATTAACTACGGTTGGATACGGCGACATAACACCTATCACATTCGCTGGAAGACTTTTAGCAATTGTATATATGTGGATAGGAGTAACGATTGCAGCAACAGCAATTGGATTAGTAGGATCAGTTTTATTACATAAAAAAAATAATTTTAAATAAATATTTATGAAAAAATTCTATGTAACCATAGTTAGTGCACTTGTAATATTCACGTCGACACACACAAATGTTGAGGCATTCACCACAGCAGATATTGATTTATTAGTGCAACTTGATGTAATTGAAGACACATCACTTATTCCCCTATTATATTTACTTGCAGAAGATACACCAAAACCAACCACCGCTGAATTAATTGCGGCAATTGAAGCATCAAAACAAGAAATTAGCACAATAGCACAGAGTAATAATGATGATGAAAATTCTAATGAAGCTGTTCGTGTAGAAATTGTTAAAAACATTTCTTCAAGTGCAACTATTGAAACTAACAAAATTATTGCAAATGAAGAAACTGGGGTATTCACATTAACATTTGATGTAACAGCAGTTGGTAACGATTTCTGGATTAAAGATAGCGCTTCTAATACATCAGGAGGTTTCGTATATCGAATTAATAGCGATAACTCGTTTAATGGTTCGCAAATAGCATTCATAAGCGATACTACAGCTTCAGAAAAAAGGGATGATTCATATAAAATTTCAGAAGATTCCACTGAGACATTTGAACTAACTATTGAAATTAATCCAGACGATATTGCAGCTGATGATACGTATGAACTACAGTTACGTTCATTAACCTACGGTAATACTAGTCGAAGTAGTGGTGCGTACACATTCACACTCTCGGATAGATCTAAATTTAAAACAAAACGTTTGCTTATTAAAGGGTAAGTTTAGAAGACTTTGAGACATTCTTCATATATCTCAAATACAAAAAACAATAATTACATTACAATGTAATTATTTGATACATCTTAAAAAAGACTATGTAAAACTACTTAGTCTTTTTTACTGCAGTTTTTGGCTTCTTTGTTTCTTTCTTTTTGTCTTGTCCTTTTGCCATATGTACTAAGTATACCGCAAAACATTCACTAAAGAAAAAATATTGTAGTTATGCAGAACTATTTTATTACTTTTCAAAGTATTAGTCGGTTCAGAGAACGTGAGATTAGCACCAATAATACTTACTTTGTCATAACTTAAAAACACGCTCTAATTCAGAGCGTGTTTTTATTTATATTATTTATATTCTAATTACCACCACAACCCTTCAATTCCGACGCTGGTCATTTGAGTTCTTGTTATAATCCCAAAATATCCAATAGCAGGAACAATTCCATTTGGTAACTGATATTCAGCCAACGCATCTCTTGTGTACGAACCAAAGTATCCTGTAGCCCCTATCCCTGCTAATGCTCCCGCCATTGGCCCTGTGTTTTGTGCGATAAGAATCTCTTGCAACCGTCTTACATCATCACCTTCAAATTCTAGTGTTAAGTCTCGAACTCCAGTTGCAACAGGTGAAACAGTTGTCGTATTTACCGTGTTATTTACTACGACAGGCTCACTTGTTGCCTGTGTTTCGTATCCAAATAGTTGTGACCATTCTGCCTTAAGCTCATTTGCACGCTGAATATTACCAATTGAAATCAGATTTTGTATCCTTCTTCGTACTGAAGTTGTTCCACTTTTATTCCTTTCTGATTTTCTTTTCTCTACCACTGGTTCTTCTTCAGGATCTTCTTCACCTGCTGCATACAGCAGCCAAACTGAATCTGCATCTTCACCATCTCTAATCCATGCAAGAAACGGAAGACCATCATTGTAATCGGCAAAATCTTCATCATTGGTAATTTCTATATCCCATGAAGCCAAAGGTTCGTTTTCAATATTCTTAAAAACTGAGATATCGTCTACAGAATCACAGACAGAAGTATCAGGAGAACTGTCTCCACTACATGATACTGGGTTACCTTCGTATGTGTACCAGAAGTTATTCTCTCCTGCAATATCACCCCATTTACCTGCAATACCTCCTATTTGGCTCCCTATATCAGTACTCATGTCTGCAACAGAGAAAGAGTCGTTAGTTTCTGCGCCTTCATTTTGCCCAACAATACCTCCTACAGCGCCTGCAGCTCTTGCATCTTCAGTATAAAATTCACCATCAGAAAAGACTCTGTTTAATGAAGCAACACTAGCATATCCAGCAATACCCCCAACTCCAACAAAGTCACTTCCGTTAAGTTCAACATTATAAGTAAAAGAATCTGAAATAGAGCCACCATCAGTTCCACCAACTATTCCCCCAACATAAATAAAATCTTCAGAAGCAAATGAGGAGTTGGCTACATATACTCCAGAAATATCTCCTAAAGAATATCCTGCAAGACCTCCGACTACACCAGTACCCACAAAATCAAATCCATCGAGCCCTAAATTAGCAACTGAAGACCCTGGGAAAAGAACACCAAAAAGCCCATGACCGTCTGAATCTCTTGAAGAAGAGACATTACTAATTACATGATAATTACCATCAAAATTTCCATAGAAATTTTCATATTCATAAGAAGGCTCATCACCATCTTCTATATAAGACCCAATAGGCATCCATCCGTTTGAATCGATCTCGGTGAACAAGTTTTCAAAACCTTCACCTTCCACATCAATATCATTAATTAAAATAAAGTTTTTATCGTCATGAGATTCTCCTGTACAAAACGTAATACTTGCAAGTTGTTCAGCTGTACTAATTTGCCACGGACTTCCTGAAGTACCATCTCCGCCTGCAAATAAATCTGATGCACATGTTCCGTAGTCAGATAACTCAGCATAAACAGGAGAAGCGGAGAAAAGAAGTCCACACAGAAATACAAGAGATAAAACTAAAAATGTAGGATAATTTATTTTCATAATATTTTTTAATTTAGATAATACCTCCACAACCAACGAATAAACACTCAGCAGTAACAGGTTCTGAATACTGTGACAACAGAACTTGAGATTCATCTTGTGCAAACATATCTACATTTCCCGAACAAACAGCTTCGGTGCCATTATTTTTACTATCATTTTTTAACGAATAGTCAGAATCACTTACAGTATTCTGAGCAACTGTTTCACTTTGTACTAATAAAGAATTAAATCCGAATACCGAACCAACAACTCCAGGTATTACAAGGTACAGAGGTGTGGCTTTTTTACATTTTATTTTCATATATACACATTGTCGTATGACAACAAGTAAGTGTCAATAATATAATTCTCCACATTATAGAAAAAAACAGTTCACCTTACTTATTATAAAGATAAACTGCGTATTGTTTTGAATATCAATCAGGTATGACTAATTTTCTCACGAAGAGAATAGAATTGATTCAGAATGTCTGCAGCTGGCCAACCTCGAGGAGAACGACAATCCTTAACAAACCTTTTTTGAGTTTTACCTTCCTCCACAAGTCGCTGAAGAACATTATTACCCCACGCAACATGTAACGGCTCGTCAATTTCAACGGCGTTAACAAAATTGCCACCCTCTTCAGGGACAATCTCGCTTATCACTCTTGCAAAACCAGGAAAGAATCGCACAACGAGGGACTCATCACCATTAAGACGTGCAATTCGCTCAACAGGACCACTCCAACGAGACTGATGCATCTCACGGGATTCACACAAGCGATGACTCAATTCTTCTTTACTGAATCTTGGTAACACTTTCAAAACTTTGGTAGCCAAAGCAAAATGCCTCGCCTCATCGTTCCTAATTTTTTTCAAATAATCTCTTTCTTCAGGTGTTAATTTGAGACTACTCTCGAGCACATCCTGGCAAAGGGTAGCAGCGGCAGTTTCAAGATTACGAACCTCTACCATCGCCTCTCTAAACTCATTCTGCACTTCTTCTACTATTAAATTACTCATAATGTATTCTTTTTTTATATACTTTCCTCACAAATATACGCGTAAACGTAAGCCATTGTCAAAAGAAAATTACACAGCGTTACCCTATTTAAAATCTAACAACTTTGTATAATAAAGCATATATATGATTACATACGACTCTTGGAAAGCATTACTTACCTTTGTATACAACAACGAGCATTCATTGTTTTACAAAGAACATTTCACTAAAAACAATTTTAATCCTGAAACGGACTTCAGTACTCTCGATGACATTATAAAAATACCATTGCTTACAAAAAAAGATTTATTATCTGTGCCATCAGAAAACCTTTGTTTTGTTCCACAATCAGAAATTTGTTCACTTTCAACAACTTCAGGAACTACAAACGGAGCAAATTTAATTACGTTTCAATCTCCGAGCGAACTAACATCAAACGCAACGGCACTGGAACATGACGATTATGGAATTGATATGCTACTTTTTAGTCCTATTCGTGCTGGTGCATTACTGTATTACTATAACCAACGAAAGCAGGTAACGCTGCTTGGAGATATTCACAATCTTCCAATGTCTTGCTCTTTGGCGGCACAATCAAACGTAAGAACAATCACCACTACTCCAACCATGGCAATTATCCTTAAAAAATATATTGCAGCCCAACCTGCATTACTAAAAAGTCTTACGTACTTACGACTCGGCGGAGAAGTTATTTCACAATCAAAAAAAGAGTACTTACGAGAGCTGTACCCAAACCTTGAAATCTTCACAGTTTATTCATCAAGTGAACTTGGGCGTTTTGCTTCACAATGTTCTCACCTCAGTAAAAACGATGAGGAATCGCTCTATCACCCCAACACAACAACACATCACTTAGAAATAACTGAAGATGAACTGGTAGTGACAGACTTTAGTAACAAAGCGACACCTCTCATAAGATATAAAACTGGTGACTTAGCAAGATTTACTGAGGAACCCTGCTCTTGCGGAATACCAGGACCACTTATTTCATTTGCAGGAAGATCTGACCGAGACTCTGTCCGTGCAGGTGGTTTTGAAATCAGAAGAGACATGATAGAAAAACCCATTCTTGCGCTACAAGATGTGATTCACACAGATTATGAAGTGCATGTGCATGAAAAATATATTGGAGGAAAGCCTTTTTTACGGCTTGTAATTAACCTTGCACTTCGTGATGGAGTAGATGACGCTGAATCTACTCGGGAACATATTCTTCAAACATTTATTAATAAGCTTCGTTTGTCGACAACGACGTCATTTAAAAACATGATAGCAGCAGGCCTTTTTGCAAATCCGGAAATTGTATTTGTTACATTTCCAAGTAAGGTAAAAGCAACAGAAAATATTATTTTACATTAATACAGTTACTAGAGTATGAGTACTTTACAGAAAATTACACTTTCCATATTACTTCTATGTATTGTTGTGTTTATATTTCACACACACAAACCTGCACCAGGACTTGATAATTTTGTAGCACTTACAGAGCAAGACCCGCTCTTTTATTCACCTTATTTTAATAATGTCGCTTTTACAGAAGCTATTAATGAATTACAGCGTGCAGAAGAAAATCTTAAGAAAATAGCTTTGCAAAATATTGCATCAAGTAATAAACCCTACACTGAGACTTACACAAATATCCTTACAGAAACCACCCTATTCCCTACTGACTTTCTTGCATTGCTTCCAGAAATTTCAAGCAAAACCGAAGACTTTACCGCACAACCAACAAACAGAAAAGCTCGTCATTTACTTTCTTTACATAAAGAAGCACAGGAAGCGTACGAACGAGATGCAAAGCTTATGCATGAAGCTTTCAAAAAAATTAACGATTATATACCTGATAATCGTCCGGTGTATTACTTTTTCATAAATAGTGCAACGTCAGTACATTTGGCAAAAAATAATCATAATCTAATCTATAAAAACAGTGTTGCACTTAAAGAAGAAATTAACAGAAGACAGAATTGTCTTTCAAAAAATACAGACTGTGAAATTATACAACTCACAAATACTAAAAATGATTTTTATTTCACAACACAAAAAGTTACAACAAGTACTAACGCCATACTCATTCGAGATAACTTACCTTTTGCTTCATCTGAAACACGAGAAGTACGCGGACCATACAGCATTACATCAGCTTGCTGGGGACAAAAGACCTCACATCAAATGTATGCAATTTATTCAGAAAATGATGCAGGTGAAAAACTACTGCTTCCAAAATTAGCTAAAGAAAGTTATTACAATCTTATTTCTCCTGAAGCAACAGATGTAATTAGTGAGAAAATACGAAGTTTAGGATTAGATTTTTTTGGACAAGCAGAAGGAACGACGTATGAATGCTCAGACCTTACATTTTACCCAGACATACTTGCAAAAGATTTTCTCAACAGAAACCCAACACCAGAACCTAATACACGTGAATATTCACTTTTTATACAAAATAAATTTGGCGCACTTGCCCCTGCGTTACAATCACTTGCGAGCTTTACCAATCTCCTAGAAACATCACAGAGAATTAGTGCTGATTTTGTTTTATCACCACAATTTCTATTTACTACACGATCTGCATACTCACTTACCTATCTCCCATTCGCACAATCGGTTTGGAGAATCGAGGAAGAACTGCAGTATCTTGTGTCGGAAGAAGCATTACAAAGACTTGGAACACCAAAGCAATTCAAATCACTCACCGAACTACAACAAGAAGGTTATGGTGATGCTGAGATTATAGAATCACAGATAGATCAGAGGCAGGTTATAGAAGGATTGGTTGAGTAGAATGTGTTTTGCTCATATACACATATCTGCTCAAGCGATTATATAACTACTTTAAATGGTGAATTGATTTTACCAAGGATTACGTGCAACAGATTTATAATAGTATAAATTACACCAAATCAACGATAACTTTATTGTCTATTTGTTACGAATAATAAAAAACAGCCCAAGCGGACTGTTTTTTATTTCTTACCTATAAACCACTCCTACAAAGTTTCGAGCATTTGTTTCATCTCTGTAATTTCTGCAGACTGTGTTATGGCAATAGCCTTAGTAAGCTCAGAAATTTCTTCATGTTCAATGTATGGTTGCACACTTTGAGCCATCATAATTGCTCCCATGTGATGCCCAATCATATCCTCAAGGAAGACACGGTCTAGTTCTGAGCCAGACAAGTTTCCTAGCTCACGCATCATTGGCATATACGCTCCATTATCTACATACACCTCACCATACCAATCTAAATACCACTGTTTCATATCAGCAATCTCTGTTTCCTGAGCAATTACGATATTCTCAACAAGTGATTTTATCTCAGCAGTAGTGCCACCTCGCGCAATAACTTCATTTGCAGTATCTACTGCTTCTTGATGATGCGGTATCATTCCTTCAATAAAAGCACGTTCACTTGCAACCATCATTCCTGAATGGTCCATTTGCATCACATTAGCACCGTCACCTTCCATCATTGTGCCATCCTCCATGCGATGCATTCCAGCTGAAGGTTTTTCAGATAGTTCTTTTTTATTTGTAATTGCATAACCACCAATACCACCAATTAACAGTGCAATGATTACGATTAGAATTGTTTGTTTGTTCATTTTTTATTTATTTTTATAGTAATGAATTAGTAAAATTAAAATACAACATCTTCACTAAAATACTTTAGGATGAAGAATGCCATTTGAAAATAATTCCTGTAGTGGCCTATGGCAAAAGTTATATTTTCTTTGATGCAAATACGGAAGTATTTGTGGTGAAGTCGTGTAATAAACTTTTTGGAAAAATATCGGGATGACAGATATAACCAACAAAATCATGAGTATAGAAACAAAAGCTGGTGACACTGAAAGAAACATAGATTGCCACGCATTGAGATGCTCAATAACACTCATTGGGCACATCATGTCTTCATGTGACATAAACATACAATCACTCATTCCCTGCCCCATTTCCATTCCTGCAGACATAAAAAATAAACTAAAAAACATCACTCCTAAAAATGTGAAGAGTAGCGAAGCTGATGCAATTTTGTTTATTTGAATCATTTTTTTATTATAGCAAAATTGATGATGCTGTAAGTGCTGTATGTACAAATTTGTTTATTGCTTTTCTGTGAGCCGAGTCGAGCTCGAACCGTGGGAGGTCAGGGTGGGTAAAGTTGGTTTTGGGAAGTTTGGGATATTAGGATGACCCTTTTAGAGCAGTAGTTATTTAGTAAATTCTTGAAATAACTTTTCAGATTTATTTTCAAAATCCTCACTCATGTCAACAACCCTAACCATATGATCTTCACATTGCTCAATTATTTTTTGACTATAAAAATTAATCATTTGACCAATCTTCTTAAACGTCTCTTCCACATGAGTATTATCTCTCAGCCAGTCACTTTTTACTGAACTTTCTTTGCTTCTTGTAATAGTTTCGGCTGAATCAGTATTAACTAAAACCACAGTTTCTACCTCTGGATATTTTTCCTTCAGCTCTGCTATAACATTAGGAGTCACTTGATATCCTTCAATTATATAATCCCAACCTTCACTTATTGCATATTCAACAAAAACTGATATTCCTTTTTCAACGGTTTCTCCTTGTTTAAGATAAAAAGACGTTATTTCTTCTGCAGAAAACTTATTATAGAAATCATCATTAGTTCCTCCTGTTTCTGCTCTAAAGGCGTTCATCGGAAAAAGAGCGTCAATCTTTTCATCAGAGGTATATTTCTTAGCAATTGAACAAAGAACATCTGCCGATATCCACGGAATCTTTAATTCATTAGATATTTTTTGTGAAAGTGTTGTTTTTCCTGCACGTGGAGTTCCACCAATTAAAATTATTTTAGTCATGAGACTATTTTATCAAATTTCATCATTTTAAAATACAACCCTTCTCGAGCGCTCACACTAGCGCTCTAAATGGTGGGCCGGTTTTACTAAGTATTTTGTCGCTTGGGCTCCAAAATTCTAAGTGTCACGGCACAACAAATATATAATCGCTCTGCTCATTATATTTTGTGAGCCTTGTCGAGCTCGAACCGTGGGAGGTTATGGTGGGTAAGGTTGGTTTTAAGAGATTTAGTATTTTAAGATGACCCTTCTCGAGCGATAGGCTTTTATGCTTCTTTGATTACTTGTAATTCTAGTATTTCAAAAAAACATTCAAAGACTTCTTCTTCTATCTCGACTAAAAATTCTGGATGTATAAATTCCATTGCTTTTCCATATTCAAACAAAAAAGACTTATACTTAAAAGTAACTGTCTTATTTTCAACATTGTTTGTAGGAAAATAAAAACCATTGTTGTGTACGGTGTTTCTTATTAAGACCATAAGTGTAAATAATTCAATAAAATTAGTAAGGTCAAACTCTGATAGTACTTTTTTATATATTGATTCAAAGGATGCCTTTCCGCCGTTACAAGAAGTGGGAAAAAGTTTTCTAACTAGGTTTCTGAATTCAGTCTCAACTAATGAAACAAAATCAAGGAACTGAGATTTTTTTAAAAACAACTGATGAAGCTCACCCAACTCCTTAACTTCATCAGTTCCAATGTTTAATGATATCCACCATTCTTGTCTGTATATGGTCGATTCATATTGTTTAATAGTAAGTACTTGAATAGCAATACTCGTTGCGGGACGAGCAATAAAGATATGTCTGAAATCTTCTTTTCCGTACTTATTTTCTGATTCGACAAGAAATACTGCAACTTTTTTCATCAAAGCTGTAGATCTTTCTAATGTTTTAATCATATGTTCATTCATGAAATATTACGCATGTAGCTTATGATATCTCTTAAAATTATTGACCCTTCTCGAGCGCTCACACTAGCGCTCTAAATGGTGACCCCACGGAGAATCGAACTCCGATTTGCAGAATGAAAATCTGCTGTCCTAGCCGTTAGACGATGGGGCCGTTACGACACTTGCAACTTACAAGTGCAAAAATAGTAGCATATTTTCTTAAAAAGAAAAGACAAACTAATGGCAATTTGCTATATTCAGCTCATAAATACTATGAAAATTCTTGCAATAGAAACATCTTGTGACGAAACTGCGTTAGCATTACTTGAAGCGTCAGGAGACAGTACATCTCCTGCTTTTACTATTCACAATACTGCGCTAAATTCACAGATTGAAATTCATAAAGAATATGGTGGTGTCTTCCCTGCCATGGCAAAACGAGCGCATGCAAAAAACATTATTCCCCTTCTTGAGGAGGTACTAAAAGATGAAGTTACTGAACAGAACAACCCTGCAGATACAGATTGGACAGTAATCGAAACCATCTTAGAACGAGAGCCTGAAGTTTTTGAATTACTAAAGAAATACAGCACAACACACACCAAACCAAATATTGACTTACTCGCAGTTACAGAAGGCCCAGGACTAGAACCAGCACTATGGGTAGGTATTAATACCGCACGTGCACTTTCTGTACTCTGGAATATTCCGCTTATTCCTGTAAACCACATGGAAGGTCACATTGCATCGGTATTACTTGAACAGCAAGTAACAGCATTTCCAGTACTAGCACTTCTTATTTCTGGAGGTCACACAGAACTTATTCTTAGCAGTGAATGGGGTAACTATAAAAAAATTGGGCAGACAGTTGATGATGCAGTTGGCGAAGCGTACGACAAAGTCGCACGAATGATTGGATTACCGTACCCAGGTGGGCCAGAAATTTCAAAACTAGCTACTACAGCAAGAGAGAGTAGTAAAGAAATTCCAGAAGAAATTTCTTTACCTCGCCCAATGCTTCACTCTAAAGATTACAACTTCTCTTTTTCTGGTTTAAAAACTGCTGTACTTTATTTGATACAAAAACTTGAAAAAGAGCATAGTGAAATTTCAGAAATACAAAAGCAGTTCATCGCATTAGAATTTGAAAATGCTGTAACTGATGTGCTTATTAAAAAAACCACTAATGCAATTACAGAATTCGGAATACAAAGTGTTGTTGTTGGGGGTGGTGTAATTGCTAACCAACACATCCGTGAAAAGCTCACCGACACTGCAACAAAAGAGGATGTAAAAATTTTCTTCCCACAACAAGAACTTTCTACAGATAATGCTGTGATGATTGCAATGGCAGCATACTTAGGACAATTCTCTGATGAAGTGACCGTCAATCCTAAAATTATTGCTAAGGGTAATTTATCTCTTGACGCTAAAAAATAAAAAAGGTACGCTGCTGACAACCTAACCACTACAGAGGTTTTTGGGTGTGTGATAGTTCAGCCGTCACATATGGTTTTCCTCTGGATTGTTTAGTTGTTGTGGTGCCATCGTCATCTTTTCTCTCGAGAACTGTATGACGGTGGTCACCTAACACAACGTTCTTTCCTTGTCTCGGCGCACTAAATAATAGAAGCGCTTTTTTTATTTATAAATAATTTGACGATATCGCACACATTTCATACACTAGAAGAGAAGTATTTGAAGACGTTATATATAACATCTTCCCCACTTCAGTTCTTTCGTACCTCGGTACAACAAACAATTTAAATTGTCGGCATGCAGTTTTGTATGTCGAGCCCCCTAGTCGCAATTACGCGGCTTATTTTATTTCTCAAGAAAGTATTGACAAAGCAAAACTTCATGATAATGTCTTTTGTACCTGAAGGGGTAAGGCGGCATGATGCCAGCGTCGTGGTTATGCTCCACGGTTCCTCCCGATACCCGGCGTAAGCCAAACCCCTTCAGGTACTACTCACCTCAGATCTTTACGAAACACCTTGCGCGATACAAAATATGACAAAATATGTACGCGCTTTTTTATTTCTTTAAAACTCACGTCTTTTCTGCTAGTATCTCTTTCATGACTAACGCAATTGACGATAAGTTTTTACAACCATACGACGCAACAACTACTGAGTCGCGGATTTACAAAATGTGGGAAGAAAGTGGTTATTTTAACCCTGATGTTTGTATTAAAAATGGATACACAAACCCTGATGCACCAACATTCTCTATCGTGCTTCCTCCACCAAACGTAACTGGAGTTCTTCATCTTGGACACTCGTTTGAAGATGCAACACAAGATGCGCTTATTCGGTACCACAGAATGATTGGTGATCGTACATTATGGATCCCAGGTACAGATCATGCAGCTATTGCAACACAAGCTAAATTTGAAAAAGAGCATTATAAAAAAGAAAAGAAATCTCGACATGATTACGACAGAGATACTTTTTTTGGGATGATTCAAGAATTTGCACTCGAAAACCAATCAAACATATTAGGACAACTTAAAACTATGGGTGCGTCTTTAGACTGGAGTCGTCTTTGCTTCACGCTAGATGAAACACGGCAACACGCAGTATATACAGCATTTAAGGAGATGTATGATGCAGGCCTTATCTACAGAAAAGAGAAAGTTGTTAACTGGGATCCAAAAGGCCAAACAACAATATCAGACGATGAGGTTGTTCACGAAGAGAGAAAAGCGAAACTATATACATTTAAATACAGTGCGGACTTCCCTTTTGCAATTTCTACAACACGTCCAGAAACAAAACTTGGTGATACTGCAGTTGCAGTGCATCCAGAAGATGAGCGATACAAACAATATATTGGACAAACATTTACCTGCGAATTTGCTGGTGCACCAATCTCACTACTTGTAATTGGAGATGAAGAGGTAGATCCAGAATTCGGGACAGGAGCACTAGGTGTAACTCCTGCGCACAGTATTGCCGATTGGGAAATTGGAGAACGCCACAACCTTCCAATGACACAGGTAATTAACGAGTATGGAAAAATGATGCTTGGAAATGAAACCATTATCAACACTAAGGCGGCAGTAGCGAGAGATACTGTTGTGGAATGGCTTCGTTCAGAAAACTTGCTCGAACAAGAAGAAGAGATCGATCAGAGTGTTGGAACAGCAGAACGAACCGGTGCAATTATTGAACCACTCCCAAAACTGCAATGGTGGATTAATGTAAATAAAAAATTTCCCTATCCTCATGAAACCTTGAAAGGTATTGAAAAGGGGCAAGAAGTTTCATTAAAAGATTTAATGCTGCATGCAGTTTCATCAAACCAAGTAGATATTGTTCCTAACCGTTTTGCAAAAGTATATGCAAACTGGATTGGAAACTTACGAGATTGGAATATTTCACGACAAATTATTTATGGCCACAGAATTCCTGTGTGGCATAAAGATGATGAAATTCTAGTTTCAGATACTTCTCCAGGTGATGGATGGGAACAAGACACCGACACGCTCGACACATGGTTCTCATCTGGTTTGTGGACATTCTCAACACTTGGTTGGCCTACTGCCACTGACGATTTAGCTGCATACCATCCAACAAGCATTGTTAATCCTGGATATGAAATTCTCTTCTTTTGGGTTGCACGAATGATCTTAATGTCGACGTTCTTAGTTGGAGAAATTCCTTTCGACACAGCGCTCGTTCATGGAATGTTGCGTGATGGAAAAACTGGACTTAAGTTTAGTAAATCATTAAACAACGGAGTTGCTCCAGAAGAAATGATTGAAAAATATGGAACTGACGCATTACGAATGTCGTTAATTGTTGGAACAACCCCCGGACAAGACGTAAGTTTTAGTGAAGATAAAGTTAAGGCATATAAAAAGTTTGCAAATAAACTTTGGAATATTACGCGATTCATCCTAGAAAACACCAAAGAAACAACATTTGAAGATTCATATACATATGTAGAACGAGACATTGAACTTATTACAGAACGGGATGGCATTATATCTAGCATCACCGAACACTTTGAGAAAAATAGATTACATCTTGCCTCTGATGAAATCTATCATTACACATGGGACGTATTTGCAGATAGTATTCTTGAAGAAAGTAAAACTATTTTTGAATCTAGAGATACTACAAACATCGCATCTCGAAAACAGTTCCTACTTGCAACTCAGCTTATTATTCTCAAAGCAGTTCACCCGTTCATGCCATTTGTAACAGAAGAAATCTACCAATCACTTCCCTACACAAACGCATCACAAGAAAATCCACTCATGGTTCAAAAATGGCCAACTGCTTCGTAAGTAAATCTTGTATACTTATGTAGACATGATTGATATTCAAACAATTCTTTTTGCTTTCTTTGGTGGAATTATTCCAGCACTTTTATGGCTATTCTTTTGGTTGCGTGAAGATGCTGCTCACCCTGAACCTCGCAAAAATATATTACGGACTTTTTTATTTGGAATGCTTGCCGTTCCGGTTGCATTTATTTTGCAATACGTTATTAATGTTTTTTTCTTAGACACAAAAAGTTTAGATAGCGCTATCCAAAATACACCCTTTATTGGATTACTTGCAATTATCGTAGTCTCAATAAGTGAAGAAGTAACTAAATGGTACGCAGGACACAAGGGAGAATTAAATAAACAAGAAGATGAAGAACCTGTTGATGATGTTATTTACATGATTACTGCAGCATTAGGGTTTGCAGCTTTAGAGAATATGTTGTTTCTTATAGGTCCACTTGCTACTGGCAACACAGAGCTTGCCATTATTAGCGGAAATATGCGTTTTATTGGCGCCACAATGCTTCATGTCGCCACTTCTGCAACTATCGGTATCTTTCTAGCATTTTCCCATTTTAAATTGAATGTCATCAAAAAACGCTACTTTTTTACAGGGCTTATCCTTTCTGTGGTATTGCACACTGTTTTCAACTTATTTATAATTGAAAAGACAAATGCTGTTTTCATTGCATTAACAGGAACTTGGCTAATAACGGTTATTATCATTTTCTTGTTTGAGAAAATTAAAAAAATTCACGTAGAAAAAATAAAATTATTATGTTTGGACGACGAAAAAAACAATCATTCTTTGAAAGACTAACTGGAGCAGTTCCAGCAGATGATTTTGATGAATATGAAGATGAGTATGAAGACGAAGTGCCGCAACAACGAAAGCGCCGAGGTCATGATAATCAAGAGCGAACACGAACACATGTTACTTCCGATATGGAAGACGACGAAGATGTCCAAATGCGACATGACGATGAGGTCGGACACAATGAACTACTTGAAGAAGAGGAGCCTGTCGGACAACTTTCTGTTGATGTAATTAATACAGGAGAAAATATTATTATCCGCTCTATGCTTGCAGGAATTAAACCTGGAGATATTGATGTAGATATTTCTCGAGACATGGTAACAATTAAAGGAACTCGGGAAGAAGTTAAAGAAGAAGACGACGAAGACTACTTTCATCGCGAATTATTCTGGGGATCATTCTCACGAAACATTCTCCTTCCAGAAGAAATTGATGTTGATGCAGCAGAAGCAAATGAAAAACACGGACTACTCACACTAAAACTTCCTAAATTAGATAAGAACAGGAAAACTAAAGTGCATGTAAAAGCTAAATAAAATAAAAACCTCACAGAGATGTGAGGTTTTTTATTTACCAGAATTAGAGTGAGGAATTATTGTAATTTTATCTATTTTACTTAAAATATTTTGAATTTCAGGAGGAATAGAAACTCTTGAAATATCTCCTTTATTAGAATATTTTTCTAACCTTTTAAATTCACCTAGCATGTCTTTTATTCTATGCTCAGTCCAAAAATCTTCAGGAACTTCATGAGGAATACACAATGTTTCAATTTCTGGATAGTGTTTTTTGAATGTTGCTTGTGATCGTCGTAACAGTGTTGCATGCGCGCACAACAAAAGTTTTTTAGGATAAATACCTTTACTGTGTAACTTTTTCATTCCCATTTGCACATTTTCTAATGTATTAGAAGCGTGCTCTTCAATAATTATTTTACTTTCAGAAACCCCATTTTCTAGCATTATATTTTTATAGAATAAAGCCTCATTGCCCTCTTTTTCTTCTAGTAAATCGGATTTAAATCCTGTAATTAATACATGACTAACATATCCCTTATTAAATATTTTTGCTGCATGTTCTGCTATAAGTGATTTGTAATTACCAAAAAGAAATAATGCATCAGCTTTTTCAGGCTGATCATTTACAGATAAAAAATTTATTAATTGCAGCAGTTGAGGTTCTTCAATTTGTAACATGGTGTCAGGAGGCGGGCTCGAACCGCCGACCCTCCGCTCTTCAAGCGGATGCTCTACCAACTGAGCTATCCTGACGTATTGGTAACAATAAACATACTAATTTATTGTCCGTTGATTGTAAACGCATCAAGCATGTTCTGCAAGCCTGAGAAATCAACATCTGGAACCTGTAATACACCCTGTGCTTTCGCTCTCATTTCATTCATAGATTGCTGAGTTTCTTGCATACTTTGAATAACCCCTTTTGCCTGTTCGATAAATGGTTGAATAAGTACATACGACCATATCGCAAACACAACAAATAGCACCCAACGAACAATCCTAACAATGGTTGCAAATATTGTTTGGCGATGTAACTTTTTTAATAGCTTATTATTTTCTTGTGTAAGCTCTGCAGTTTCTTGTAATAGTGCTCGTTCATTTTCATCCATAGTAAATATATTGTAGCAGTTTTCCACAAAAATATACTATAGCTAAAAATGTATACTACAGACATGAAGTTCTTTCCCCTACTGTTCACCGTGCTTGCTGTTTCTGCTTTTTATCACTATTTCATCAAACCTGAATCTGGTGAATACTGGATGCCTACTAACAATGAAAGTTTCTATTCGGTACTAGAAAGTGACGTAAAGAAATGGGAATCGTTAGTACAGCAACTAGAGCAACCACACGTGTACACAAAAAACGTTTCAATTAACACGTTTAAAAAAATGTGTGAAGATTCAATGCATGTTACTACGTTTGTGCTCTTAACCACCAACGCTGACTCCTCATTACATATGGAGTTCAAGTTGTTTCTTAAAAACACACTCTACCAAAGCGAGTTACACATACCAGCACCATCAGCTTCGGGCTGATACTTTTCTTTACCGCATAAGATGAATAAAAAAACAATTAAAAAAACTACGATTTATTACGACGGTGATTGCTCAATGTGTACTGCAATTATCACTAAAATAAAGAATGATAAGAAAGATTTTTTTACTACAGATATTCAGTCTGAAAAATTACCAAAACAACTCACTGAGGCCGAAGCTCAAAAAGAAATTAATGTAATTGGTTCAGATGGCACAATCTATAAAAATGTAGATGCATTACTTAAAATAATTGACGAGTATCCTAAGCTACAGTTTTTCAAAAAAATAGCTTCGTACCCTTTACTCAAAAAAATACTTTCAGTTGGATACAGAATTGTAAGCTCCCACAGACATTTACTATTTGGAAACATGAAAAGAATTTTTTTACTAAAAATAGTTACTGTACTAGGAATATTAAGTGGAATACTACTATCACTACCGCTCTGGCAAAATGAAAGATTATTTCCAAAAATTCCCGCACTACAATTTCTAAATAATATACCAACTATCGTTCCAGATAGTATTTTTTACATTCTTATAGCTACACTACTAGCAACATTACTATTCCCACGACCGCAAAAAGTTATTGTTGTAAGCCTACTGTGTGTATCATTATTGGTATTCTTTGATTTAACTCGACTACAACCTTGGCTATATCAATACTTTTTCATGCTCTCTGCGTTAGTTTTGTTTACATGGAAACAAAAAGATACTGAGCAAAATGTAATTTTACTTGTCAGTAGAATTATTATTGCGAGTCTATATATCTATGGTGGATTACAGAAACTAAATAGCATTTATGTATATGAAGTATTTCCTTGGATACTAGAGCCTCTCATAAATATTATTCCACAACTCACAGCCATTACATTATATCTTGCAATACTTACCCCATTAATCGAGATTGGAATTGGAATTTCGTTATTAAGTAAAAAGCTAAGAAACTTTGGAGTAATAGCTGCTACATGCATGTCGATATTTGTTTTAGCGATGATTGGACCTTATGGTCATAATTGGAATAGTATTGTTTGGCCTTGGAATATAACAATGATTGCACTAGTTTTTACGCTATTTTGGAATACAAAATCTATTGATATTTTTACTGCCACATCTTTCAAAAAGTATTCTGTTATTCACAAAGTAATACTCATACTTTTTTCTATTATGCCGTTTTTAAGCTTTTTTAATATGTGGGATTCATACCTATCAGCATCACTCTATTCAGGAACTATTAAAGAAGCTGAAATAACTGTCTCTAAAAAACTGCAGAAAAAGCTTCCAACTGAACTACAAAAATACACAAGACAAACTACAACTAAGCATTTATTTTATTTTGATGTGCGCGCTTGGTCAGAAGAAAGTTTAGGAGTTCCTTTATATCCAGAACTAAAGTCTTTTGAGACTATATTTTATTATTTATGTAATTACACAGTTAATACTGATGATATTTTCATGACAGTCTATGAGAAGAAAATTTTAATGACTGGTATTAAAAAAACATATTATCAGTGCAATTACTAATTTGTGC
>Ga0208646_1000067_pt1 | contig 70943 bp, 56 predicted proteins | sample AntAceMetag02UK8_FD_184762 | JGI IMG/M metagenome (GOLD analysis project Ga0208646, IMG submission 184762) | Saline lake microbial communities from Ace Lake, Antarctica - Antarctic Ace Lake Metagenome 02UK8 (SPAdes) (version 2) | ecosystem: Environmental > Aquatic > Non-marine Saline and... | reverse complement strand
TCTTTAATTGGCACAATTGCGACCGGCAAACTCATCCAAAAAGGGCATAGTTGCGATCGGCAAACGGAGGCTCAAAAGTGGCACGGTATGACCGGCAAGGGTGGCACAGTTGCGACTGGCATATCCACTTCATTTATTTGCTATGGAGATTCCATCCAAATTGGAGATTCGACCTTCTTCGGGGCTGGTGATTACAGGGTAGTATTATCAAATAATGTTGGCTGTGATTCTTTGGTCAAATTGAAGGTTCAAGAACTCAGAGTGGATACGACTTCTTTATCACAATCAATCTGTATTGGAGATTCCGTCCAAATTGGAGATTCAATCTTCTTTCGAGCTGGTGATTACAGGGTAGTGTTATCAAATAATGTTGGCTGTGATTCTTTGATCCAACTAAAGGTTGAAGAACTGAGAGTGGATACGACTTCTTTATCACAATCAATCTGCATTGGAGATTCCATCCAAATTGGAGATTCGACCTTCTTCGGGGCTGGTGATTACAGGGTAGTGTTATCAAATAATGTTGGCTGTGATTCTTTGATCCAATTAAAGATTGAAGAACTGAGAGTGGATACGACTTCTTTAACACAATCAATCTGCATTGGAGATTCCATCCAAATTGGAGATTCGACCTTCTTCGGGGCTGGTGATTACAGGGTAGTATTATCAAATAATGTTGGCTGTGATTCTTTGATCCAATTAAAGATTGAAGAACTGAGAGTGGATACGACTTCTTTAACACAATCAATCTGTATTGGAGATTCCGTCCAAATTGGAGATTCGATCTTCTTTCGAGCTGGTGATTACAGGGTATTGTTATCAAATAATGTTGGCTGTGATTCTTTGATTAATATTATACTAGAAGCTTGTTTAATCAACTCCTTTCAAGAAAAAGCGGATATTTCTATCTACCCAAACCCAAGTAATAGAATAATGTATTTTCAAGAAAAAGTCAAAAAAGTAATCGTATATGCTGTTGATGGTTCAATTTTGATTGAAAAATTTAATGTTGAGTCTATTCGTGTTGATGGTCTTCATTCAGGGACAATCATTTTAAGATTAACCTTATCAACTGATGAAATTATTACAAGGAGAGTAATAATTGAACAATATTGAAACCAGCCAAGCAAGAGATATATGTTCGCCGAAATCTGTAAATCACCGACCTTTATATAGATATACCCCAACCAGAAAACACCATACCATCACAGTTCACAAATTATTCTACAGTTAACCAAAATGTGTTTAATAAAAATTTATCAAGCATAAATGGATCATGCCCACGACCGGAAAATAAGGCTGGTAAATATTTATAATATGTCCGCCTTTCTGCTAGGCTCCCTCTTTATGCGATCGGGATGTTTTGGTCCACTTTAGACTATTAATGAAAACATTTTACATAATATAGAAAGTCATTCATCCACAAAAAAAATACTTTAAGATAGAAGATGGCTAAGTTGTAAAAGTCTATGAGTCATAGATCTTGGCAGAGAGCATGTATAACTATCACATACCATTCAATCAAATTAATACTTATGTCGACCAATATTTTAGGGAATAATCCGATATTTGAAGCAAGACATATTTGCATTGATTCATGAGTGAAATATTGAAGAACCAGAACATTTAAAAAAAATGCAATTCAGAATAAATACTGATAGTTGGTTTATTTTCTCCATGCTATTTATCTGCGCGTTAGCATTATTTGTATTGGCCTATATCGTCTTCCCATATTTAAATAGAAAAAAAAGCCTGCGAAGAATAAAATACAGAGCAACTAAAAAGAAAGATCATTTTAAGGAGTTAGAAATGAAGTATTCCGACCTTAAAATTTCCACGCTCCAAGTAGAAAATCAGAAATTACAAATTGACCTGAAAGAGGATTTACAGAAAATTCAACATTCCCAATCGCCAGACCTCCTTCCTTTCTACGCTAATTTTGAGAAAATATATCCAAAATTTCGACCTTCTCTTCAAAAGATAATTTCGGACATTACCGCCAATGAGCTGAAGCTTTGTGCACTTTTAAGATTGAACCTTAGCTCAAAGGAAATCGCCCAACTACTGAATATCACCCCCGAAAGTGTCAATAAAGCCAGATATAGACTAAGAAAAAAGATAGCTTTAAACTCTAATGATGATTTAGTTATTTTTCTTGCAAGTATCTAGTATTCAAATAGTTAAAAACCTGTCCATCATTTGTCCATTGCGTTTTTTTGGCACTATTCATTTTTAAATATTCATTTGTTACAAAAATAAAGCGATGAGAATATTTGAAATTATAATTCTATTAATATGCACAGTACTTCCATTTGTACTATCAAATAAAAAGTACGGATTCAACAAAAAAATACTACTACCTATTCTGGTTGGCGTATTTTTTCTTCACCTCTTCATTGATGGACTGAGAGGACAAATGTTCCCTGCCTATCTGGTTCTTTTAATCCTCGCGTGGTGTGTTTTTAGAGAATTCCGCTTCTTCAAAGGAAGCTGGTTTAGAAAAATAAGCACGGGCGTAGTGTTCACAGTTCTCCTATTCTTAGGTTGGGTTCTTCCGTATATACTTCCCGTTTTCAGCTTGCCTGTCCCTAACGGAAACTATGCTGTAGGCACTCATTATCTTCATTTACAAACAAACCAGGACGAGATTTTAACTTCCAAAAAGGGAGATAAAAGAGCGCTAATGATCAAAGCATGGTATCCTGCGATTCTCAATGATGAAGAAACAGAGCCCTATTTGAACGAAGGAGATAGAGTGGGATTTGCGAGTAAGTATGGCCTCCCAAATTCCGCTTTGAACTATTTGAATTTGATTCAAACCCACACTTACAACTCGCCGGAAGTCGCAAAAGGTAAGTTCCCAGTTTTAATATTCTCTCCTGGCATTTACTCCACTGCTTCTGGATATTATGCATTGTTGGAGGAAATAGCTAGTCAGGGATACATCGTGCTCAATGTCAACCATACCTATGAAAGTACAGGCTCCTTGTTTCCTGATGGAACGATTAAACTGTTCGATTTTGAATACGACCGAATACACAATAACAAAGAAATGGGCGAGATGGCTTGGTTCGGTAATCAGGCCTATTTTGAAGCAAAAACGGAGGAGGAACAATTTGCTGGTATTGAAGACCTCATCCGAAATTATATAGCTGCTGAAATCACCCTCCGATGGAGTAAAGATATTTCAGTGGTTATAGATGAATTGGAAAATTGGAATAGCTCATCTATACTGGCGAGTCATATCAATGCTGCACAAATTGGCGTCTTTGGGCATTCGCAAGGCGGTGCTGCTGCTGGCCAGATACTGTTAGATGATGTACGAGTAAAAGCAGCAATCAATGTAGATGGAGTTCAATGGGGGCCAATGATCGATACACTTTTAACCAAACCAATGGCCCATATTTCAGCAGACTGGCCTGAAACTCATCCTGATTTTAATAAGCATATTTATAAAAATAGAAGTACTTCTGATTTTTATAATGTGAAAATTGTCGGTACTGGTCATTCCAATTTTATGGACATCCCTTCTATGATCAGGATTCCAATAATTAATGAAGCTGGGGCTATCAATCCTAAAAAAGGATATAGCATCTCTTCCACATTTATCTTGCGTTTTTTCGATAAATACCTGTTAGAAAAGTCATCAAATATTATGGAATTAGGTCAGGAATACCCAGAACTCGTGATTGAGTTTACGCGAGCATTGAAAAAGTGAGTCTTTAAGTGCTGTAATTATTGAAGTTGGGTAAATCCACAATGAGACATTAAAGTGCGTCTTTCGCGCTGGTTTCCCTTACCAATATCTGTGATTAACAGGTCTTGGGACGTGGAAAACACAACTTAAAAACGACATATTATCAGAGATCATAGACAATTATTCTGCAAAATGAGCTTAAGACTTAATTAACAATCCAACAATCACCAGATGTGTAAAATTAAGGGGATGTCTACTTATTGTCTCTAGGGTCCATTTGCGCGGCTTTATCTTTCTAAGGGCAGTGTATTGTGTATAATCCAACGTCTGTTTTTAATCCATTATGATATCGACTTATCTATGACAGTTTGAAAACTGGGCGATTAATTAAGATTATAGCCCAATTTTCCTTCGAATTCAGTGCTAACAGGCCAATTTGACTTTATTCTGCCCAATATTTCCCATACTCATCTGAGGTAACGCTACAATACCACTATAATTAATAAGATTACTGGGAATCACTAAAGCGATTAAAATTTCGTATGTAAATAGTGATTAGTTTGTAAACAAAAAAGATAGATTACATTTAATGGGTGGTACCTGGCATAGGAGAACTGGTATGACCATATTCTTGACCATTTTAATTTCGAATCTTCTCTGGCAGATTGTTAATCAATTTCCTCACTGGTTCAACAATCGCAGGGGAGTATAAGAGCGGAAAAGTAGCTCAACGAGAATCCAAAATAGAATAGAACCACATCTTTAAAAAGAAAGAGATGAAACCCTTTAAACTTGTATTAATCCTTTTTATATCGCTCATTTTATTGAATTCTTGCGAGAAAGAGGCGATAGAAACTTTAACAACACTTCAGGAAATAGAGAAGACAAAATATTTTGACGCTGAAATATTTGACGAATCAGATTTGAGAATTTATGGTATATGGGAATTGCTTAATATATCTGGAGGTTTCATTGGGAGTGGGTATGATTTAAATTTCAAATATTTAGAGATAAAAAAATTCGGAGTATATGGTTTCGTGAAAAATGATAGTCTCGTAGAATATGGCAAGATATCTCCTGCTTTACAGACACCTAATGATATAAGATTGAAAGTTGATTTTGAAAAGGATGAGAAATCAAATTCGTTTTTCACAGACTCAGAAAAACATGTAGAATACACCGAAAATGACACATTACATTTAAATTCTCCGTGCTGTGATAGATATAGTTCTCACTTTAAAAGAGTTAGATGAAAAACACAAACCGCTAAAAAAGTGGACATCTAACCTGATATATAATGGGTAATTCAAAGACATTACTTTGTTGTTTTACCCAGGTCCGTTACTCACAGTCCTTCCTATCAAAATACCGATCTCAAAAGGCGCCTTACCATTAAATTCCGCAGTTAATCTTTCCACTCACTAAGATACGCTTGATAGTGATTTAACAACCCAAATGGATCTCTTTGCCAGACTCCTATCTGTAGATTTACTTATCAAAAATTTGAAAAAGTATAACAGAATTAAATAAATAGCGTAACAGTGTTTAACAGATTTAAGCAAATCACCAACAGAGAACCGACACATGCAGGATATTCTTTTTGACTTTATTTCAAAATACATTTCCCTTACGGAGGATGAAAAGAAGACAATCATTTCCTTGGATATTTTTCGCTCAGTAAAAAAGGGAACAATTTTACTTCATCAAGGGGAATCTTCAAAAGAGGGTTATTTTGTTTTAAAGGGCTGTTTAAGAGCGTATTATGCCATTGATGGGGAGGAAAAGACCACCGCTTTTTATACAGAAATGGAAGGGGTGACCCCAAACTGTGTTTTGACTAAAAGGCCCTCTGATTATTATATTGCAAGTACGGAAGACGCTATACTCACGGTATCTAATCCTGATATGGAAAAAGAGATTTTTGAGAAATTCCCAAAGTTTGAAACGCTTTGCAGAATCCTATCAGAAGAACTTATAGGTAAGCAACAAGTTGACTTTGACCAGTTCAAAACATCTTCCCCTGAGCAGCGCTACAACAGTCTGTTGCAACAACGCCCGGAACTAGTCCAAAGAGTACCTCAGCATCAACTCGCGAGTTTTTTGGGTATCACACCACAATCTTTAAGTCGTATAAGGGCGCGTATTGTTGAAAAGAAAAGTTAAGCAGGTTCATTACTTACCTTAAGTGAACGTTTTTTTGCCGGCCGTTACCACAATTTTGCTATCTCGAAACAATCAATAATTGAAGATATGCAAAGAAATATTTTAGCTATTGGCTTTGTCCTAATGCTGGTAGCCAATACACAATTAAGTGCGCAATATGCCAAGTCAGACGACACTTATAAAAAGTGCTTTGTAGGAAGTACATTCTTTATGTTGGGAAATTTTGCCGCAAAGAATAAACCTGATTTTGTACAACTCAATCTAGGCTATCGCATCACCGGCAAAGATGTAGTCTCTCTAGAATTGAAAACTTGGAAATATGCTTGGTCTCTCGGAATTCCTTTTTCTAGCGAATCATTTGAAGCCCCTGAAACAGAATTTCCGGGGTTCATTAGAGAGTATGGCTTGGCGATTGCCTATCAGAGATATCTATGGAAAGGGTTATATGCTGGCGTACATGTTATGAATGCTTGGCAGTCGTTTTTTGATGATAACGGAGACAAAATTGACACTGGTTTTCAAATATTTAATACGTACCGAGTAGGCTATCATATAAAGCTATTTAAGGATAGGTTTTTCATTGAGCCATCAATCGCACTCACGCATCGTCCTTTTCATACGCAAATGCCCGATTCATTTAAACAACTAGATGATCAGTGGAATAAAATAAATGGTGAGCCAGGCTTACATTTTGGGTACAATTTTTAAAACCGGGATTATGGAGACAAAAGTGAAATTATCCACTTTGTGGATTGTAGTGATGCTTAATTTATTGTTTGCAGATATTCTTTCCATCATCGTAGAGCTTGTTGATAAAAATGTGCTCGACATTATGGGTGAAGTGACCACTATGATGGCCATTGCGGCTATTATCACCAATATTCCTATATTGATGATTTACTTTTCTAAGTCATTGTCCTTTCGCCCCAACCGGATACTGAACATTATTGCGCCAATCATCACCATGATATATGTTGTGGGGGGCGGTAGTTTGTTGCCACATTATATTATTTGCGCAGCGATTGAGGTTATTGTTCTACTCATTATAATTCGAACTGCGTGGCAATGGAATTGTAATGAGGAAGCTGAAGGCTAGTACTTTTTTTTTAATTGTGATTTGGCAGTTAAATGCGTTTGGACAGTATAAGCGTCAAGCGTTGATAATTGAGCATTTGGTCTTTGCGGCTTAAGTCGGGCGACTCAGCTAATATGCTTTATTTTTTAGAAAGCCGCTCATCTGCGGCTTTAGTTTACTGAGTTTGGCTGTAACGAGCCACCATATTTAAAGAGAGGCAAGAGAGACCTCAAAAGTCTTTGAGAGGCAGACCTTAGGAGAAGTTTTGTGTTTATTTACCGAATGTTATATAGACCGGTGATGGCACTAAAGCGAGCCTAGATAAATGGTCACGCAGATAACGTACATAACAATTGGGATTAACCATTTTTTTGAAAGCTTTGGTATTTGAATGGATGACAAGTTGAGCGCAACAATCACTACTGAAAGGAGCGTGAATCCTATTGAAAAAGTCGATTTACTGAGCAAGCTTTCAAATAAAAAGGCAAAGGACAAAAGAAGACCATTATTGTCCACCGCGAGCCCAGTGTATGATTTGCCATTAGTAAGGCCAAATACGTTAAAGTAGCTCAAGCGAATGGCGCATCCAGCGACAAGAGAGAACCCGACGAGCAATGATCCAAAATGATAGTCTGTGTAACTTAATAGTATCATCGCGGGCAAAACACCAAAACTTACCAGATCGCTCAAAGAATCCAATTGCGCCCCAAAAGCCCTGTTTTCCTTTGTTCTGCCAATCATTTTACTCGCCACTAATCCATCGAGCCAGTCAAATACAACTGCCCACATACCACAAATAACTGCAAAGTAAATACTGCCCAATGCAGCAAAATAGATACCAATAAAAGCACTAAGCAAGGCACACAAGGTGAAAAAATTGGGTAAATCAAAAAGGAAACTCAACATGCTCGGTTGATGTGAAGACTTGTTTATCTTCATCGAAGAAGAGGAATTGTGATCACCTCCAACTTGCACTTTATGTTCACCTACCTCATTTTTAAGCACTTTCATAGGCAGATGTTTTTGTTGTCGTTTCTTGGAGTAACGGAAACAGTTTGACTGCTTCACTTAAGTCTCCAAGGGTGTCTATCTCGTACCAAGCTTTTCTATCAAAAGAAACTGCTTGTAGGGAGAGTTTTCCTTCATGAACTAATTCAGAAAAAACAGTTTCATAGTAACCTTTGACTTTATCGTCCTTGATATGATCGTTGAGACGTGTGGAGATGATCTTCCATGATTCAATAGAAAAGCTGTAAATATTGACGGTTTTAAACTTAATATCATCCTGCAAAGGCGTGGTATCTTTATTAAAGCCCATTACTTTTTGGTCTTCGTTGATGGTTACGGTTGTTCCGTTCATCCAATCTCTGATACCTGCAACGGCCATTCTATCAGGATACATCATTTCATTCAATAACGAAGGGTCAAACACTAAATCACTTTCGATGAGGACAAAAGGCTCTGTAATGACTTTTCTGGCCATCCAAAGGGAATATATATTGTTGGTTGTCTTATATACTGGGCTATGCACATATTCGATGCTCATATCATTATAAACAGTCCCAAGAAAATCTTCAATAGTAGCACTTAAATAGCCTGTGACAACCACTAGTCTTGTGAAACCTTGTATTCTTAAGTTCTCAACGAGCCGACTCAAAATTGATATTTCGCTTACCAGCGTCATACATTTGGGCGCGTCCTGAGTTAACGGAAGAAGCCTACTTCCTGTTCCGGCGGCCAATAATAAAGCGGTGGTTATTCGTGTTGGGGCATCAGTCTCCTTTAGAGCCATTGTAATCCTTCTGATTTAATATGTAAAGTAGCGGGCACGATATCCGCAAAGTGCGTAGATACTGCTAATAAGATGTTATTAGCAAGACTCGTAAGCTTATTTCAATGAAAGAAAATGAACTTGCTGATGCATTTGGCAATGCCTGCGATAGGCTACCAGCAAGATTGATAGTATTTAATTGTAAACAAATGAATTAATCTCGACGCGAAGATAGAAATTAAAAACTCCCCATTGATTAGTCGACTTCCTTAGTTGTAGCCATGAGTGGGGGTTGTATCCTCTGCAAGCTCAAGGAGTAGAAGAAAAACTAAACAGCTTCCTTTAAAAATGTAATAAAGCCATAGAGAATCCCTCATTTTATCGCTCTTCCAAATGGGTAAGATCAAATAGACCAACGGCTAGAAGGTGTATTATCAAGTTGAGGGACTATTGGAGCCCACTTTGTAGGGACTATTCCCCGATGCTGGCATTGATTAAGAAAAAACATTCAACTTCATACCTTTTGAGCTTGTTCCTATATTCTTGATTTTTTCCATTGACCTTGTTACTTTAAACCTAAGAAGGAAAAAGCGACCATGAACAAAGGAATGTGAATGGTAACGAGTAAGTCTATAGTCAAACGAATGAAATAAGGCATAACACGCTGTAAGAGCACCAACAGCGAGCGATTCTTGGTAAATCCTCGCGATTGGCTATTTTTTTTTACGGCGAAAAATGCTCTATGATAATTTATCCACATACTAGATCTTAGAATGCGCTTGGTTTTTTTAAATAAACCAACACCGAACGCAAAGAAAGGAAATTAAGAGGAGTAGCTATTTTAGGTTTATTAATGACCGTAGGCTGTGACCCGAAAATACACCCAAACACCGATGCTGTTGAGGCAACAAGTCAATGGGAAATTGCAGCTTTCGAAAAAATCGACAGTCTTAATGCTATTTTAAACCGCTCATCGAGTGTAAGATTTTATTGGTTCTTGTCTTAGCAAAGTATCAACTGGGAATAGCGAAATGTGCACAATCCAACAGTTCTCATAAAGGGCGACAGTGTTTACCTGTTTTATCGCGCGCAAGATTTGAAGGGAACTTCTCGAACGGGGTTGGCCATTAGCGCTGATGGCCTTCATTTTGAAAATTTCCTAATATCGGTTTTTTATGCGGATTATGAGGCGATGAAGATCTAGGAGTGGAACGACAAGAAACTCACCAATCATGATGTGCAGGAAGATTATGTCAGTGGCTATTATGACGGGGTGGAAGACCCGAGAATAGTAAAAAGTGCGGATAATGAATATTTCATGACCTACACTTCTTTTGATGGTAAAGCGGCAAGGTTCAGTATTGTATTGCATTGTATGTAGACCTCATCTCTTGTACCAAAAAGACTTGTCCTTAAATCAAAGAAGGACAAGGATACTTGGTCTAAAGCAGGCGCAATTGTGGTGAAGGAAATAGGAGGGGAGAATATTGTAAAAAAAATCAATGGGAAATGCTGTGTGTATTTTTGGGATACCAATATTTTCCTTACCAGCTCGGAAGATTGGATTTATTGGGAAGTATGCGAAAATGAAGAAAATAATCAAAGGATCTCCATCTTGCATCCGAGGATGGGCTATTTTGACAGTCGGCTTGTAGAGCGGGGAGCAGATGTTTTGTACAAAGAAGAAGAAATTTTGTTGATTTTTAATGGTGGTAATACGGTTAATTTTAATGACCAAAAGATGTCAAAATTCACCAACTCAGCTGGCCAAGGTTTATTTAAAAAAAGTGCAACTCACAGATTAATCGACAGAACAAAAAGCTATTTCATTACTCCTGACAAGGACTATGAAAAAGTTGGAGAAGTCAGGGAAGTGTGTTTTGTAGAAGGGCTGGTTCATTTTAAGAACAAGTGGTTTCTTTATTATGCAATGGCAGAGTCCAAGATTGCAGAGTCCATAAACGATGAATAAATCGGATAATGCATACCGCATATATGATTGGTTTTTCTATTTATGGATTAGCTATATCTTTAATGTTCTATGCACAAATACATTAAACGAGTACTCTTTTCCATCATTGGCGCTTGTCTTTTGATGACATGTAATTTTAAAAATGTACGTAAGCTGCATTTTCCGAAGACCAACCTAGCTGAGTCACCGTTGATACCCATGCCGTTGAAAATTGACGCAGCATTTGGTGGTTTTCCTCTTGATGAATTTACAGGAATTCAAACCTCTGGAAATGATGGTTTTGAGCGTCTTGGTACTTTTCTTATGGAAAAGATAAAGTTAAAAACAAGGCTAGTATTGAAGGTAAATCAACAAAAAAATGATCAAATAAAATCTTTCATTGGCATTAATCTCGTGGATGAATTGTTTTCTGAAAACCTTGAGGCTTATGAACTGGTCATAGGCAAGGATTCCATTATCATAAATGCCAATACGGCTGATGGGGCTTTTAGAGCTATCCAAACTTTGCGGCAGCTAGTTCCAGAAATGAGCAATGATACCTTGGCTGTAAATCGCATTTGGGTAATACCTACGGGGACTATTTTTGATGCGCCGCAATATGAATACCGCGCGACGATGTTGGATGTGGCGAGGCATTTTTTTAATGTGGAAGAATTAAAAAAATATATTGATGTGCTCAGCTATTATAAGATCAACTTTTTGCACCTGCACTTGTCCGATGATCAAGGTTGGCGGATCGAAATTAAGTCATGGCCAAAACTAACAACAATAGGAGGGAGTACCGAAGTTGGCGGTGAGGCGGGAGGATTTTATACTCAAGAAGATTATGCTGAAATTGTTGCGTTTGCGGCTCAGCATTATATGACCATAATACCTGAGATAGACATGCCCGGACATACTAATGCCGCTTCTGTAGCTTATCCCTTTTTGAATGGGAATGGGAAAACTCCAAAATTATATACGGGAATGAGGGTTGGCTTTAGCACATTTGACACACGAAAAGATTCGGTTTATACTTTTCTGGATGATGTAATTCGAGAGATCTCCATGCTAACTCCAGGGCCTTATTTTCATATTGGAGGAGATGAAAGTCATGTGACCAAAAAGAAAGATTACCTATACTTTGTAGACCGAGTAGAAAAGATCGTTCAGCAATATGGCAAACAGATGACTGGCTGGGATGAGGTTGCAAATGCAGATATAGATTCCACGTCTATTGTTCAATATTGGTCTAGCAGAGCCAATGCCAACAGGGCAATAAAAAAAGGTATGAAAATCATTATTTCCCCAGCGCATAGAACCTATTTGGACATGAAATACGATTCGCTTTCTAGTTACGGTTTGGATTGGGCAGGACATATTCGAACCGACTCAGCGTATATGTGGAGCCCTGAAGAATACGGTCTGAAGGAATCGATATTGGGCATAGAAGCGCCGCTTTGGTCAGAGACCATTAGTGAGTTAGCGGAATTGCATTATTTGGCTTTCCCCAGAGTGATAGGGTATGCGGAGCTGGGTTGGTCTATTCAGGAAAATAGGGTTTGGGAAAACTATAAACTGCGACTTGCCCAACAGGTCTCTTTTCTTAAGCGGATGAAGGTTAATTATTATCCTTCCCCCTTAATAACTTGGAAAACGGCGATGTAAAATGGAATAACATTTGTAATATTAGCACATTTTTACGCTTACTATTTGTTAGATAATGATTAAAGTACCATGGCTTTTCAAGAGTGGTCACTTCACAGGATTTATAAATTAAATGATCATGCTGAATTCCTTGACTCTTAAGGAACTCAGCATCTCATCAACAATCAAAAAATCAAGTCATTTGCTCCACTGATATTTTTGTCTTTTTACAGATATTCAGAGATAATAGCATTTAGCTCTCTGGTTTTGATTGGCTTTGCGATCATTTGATTCATTCCAGCTTCAAGGCATTTGATCTTATCATGCTCCATGACAAAAGCGGTCATGGCTAATATTGGAATATCACTATCGAGTAATCTTATCGCTCTCGTAGCATCCAGCCCATTCATTATTGGCATTTGAACATCCATTAATATCAGGTTATAGTTGCCTTTAATAAAGAGGTCTACACATTCTTTTCCGCTTTCTGCAATATTAACCTTGTATCCCATTTTTCCAAACTATCCTGAGCTACGATTTGATTCATTTCATTGTCATCCGCGACCAATATCTTAACACATTCCTGTTGTAGGCTGTCGTTTATAAGATTTGTAACTATTTCTTTTTTTCCTGTATCAATGATTGGGTTGTTCAATTGTAGAGAGAATTCACATTCAGTACCTATACCTTCCCGACTGGAGACAGATAGGTTTCCACCAAATCTTTTGACAAGCCTATTAGCAATGGACATTCCAAGCCCTGTGCCACCGTACTTGGAGGAGATATAATCATGCGCCTGTTCAAACTCATTGAAAATAGTATTGAGACGGTTTTTTGGTATCCCTATTCCCGTATCAGTAACTCGCACATCTAGCAATGGACCTTCCATATTGTATTCAATGAGATCCACCTCAATATCGATTCCACCGAGCTCGGTAAACTTGACCGCATTACCTACTATGTTTCTAAGAATTTGATTCATGCGAGTAGGGTCGCCCGCTACGAACTTGGGTAGCTTCTTGTCGATTTTAATCTGAAAATCTAAACCTTTCTCTTTTGCAATCAAACCAAGGTTGCCCTTTAGCTCGTCGAATACCTTGATCAAATCAAAGTTGATATTTTCAAAAGTGAGTTTCTCTGCATTTATTTTGGAGTAATCTAAAATGTCATTTAGAATCCGTAAGAGGCTTTCGGCAGAATAATTGATATGAGAGACTAACTTTATGTTCTTAGTAGAAAGACTATAGTCTTCTAAAAGGATGTTACTCAAACCAATGATGCCGTTCATAGGCGTTCGTATCTCATGTGACATATTGGAGAGGAATTGTTCTTTCATTCTAGCACCTTCTTGGGCCTCTTCCTTTGCTTGAATAAGTTGCTGTTGCTTTAGCTTAAAGTCATTGATGTCCATTAATATACCGATGTGTTTTCGGACCTTATGATGCTCATCAAATACGGTTTTAATCGCTATTTTCACCCAAAATGACTCACCGGACTTTAATTGAAGGCATATTTCTCTTTCTATTTCCTCTTGCCTCTTGTGTGCGCTTAATAGTGTTTTAATGGCTTTTTTATCGGTTTCCGAGCCTATGAGGATGTCCATTATTTTTTTTTCAATAATTTCTTTAAGGGTGAAACCAGATATTTTGACAAACATTGGGTTCGCATATTCATAGTTGTATTCGTTATCAAAAACAGCAATCATGTTATTGCTTTGATCTACTATTTTTGAGAGTATATTAACTTTATTTTTCTTTCGATGAAGGGTCAATAAATTGGTAATCTGCGTAGATAATAAGTGAAGCATTTTTTTCTTGTTACCATTTATTTTTTTCGGTTTGTGGTCAATGACGCATAGAGTGCCAATGCAATACCCTTCTTTTGTTACGATGGGGAAACCTGCGTAAAACCGAATATTTGGGGCACCACAAACTAATGGGTTTTTTTGGAATCGTTCTTCCTTTTGCGTGTCTGTAATTATTAAAGGTTTTTCAGTAGTGAGGATTGTATGTGTACAAAAAGAGATATTTCTTGGGGTCTCATTTAGTTCTATTCCTATAGTTGACTTGAACCATTGCCGATCTACATCGACTAAACTTATCAGTGCTATTGGGCAATCACTGACTTGAGAAGCCAGTGTTGCGATGTTATCGAAAGAAGAATCGCGGGAGGAATCAATAATCTCATAGCTTCTAAGGTTTTTAATTCTATCAGTTTCGTTAGATGGATATAAAGCTTTCATGATTGTATGGATTATTTGTCTATGTAATATGTTGAGAAGGCAACAGTATTAAAACAGGGAATTTCTTAATTGTGAAAGTGGGTATTCCACTTAGTGGAGTCGATCTAAGCGTTTTTTTGTCTTGACTTTTGCTTTGTGCACTATATAATAAGGCTCGATACGAGATACCTTTTTCAGGGATAAATTCATGTTGAAATAGTCTGTGGTTAGTGATTATTGAAGATCTTCATACGCGAAAAAACCCGTTAGTATTATGCAAGTCAAATTAGTACAATTCCTTATTGATGGTCAAGGCTCTTTTGTGTATATTTTATTTTTTGATAGAGATATTCTGTTTTGTATGGTTGGGTAGTCCTCCATGTAATCCTCTTTTTTCCTTAACTCAGCTTAGGTAATGGCAGAAGCATTTAAGGCTATAATTGGGTTAGCATGGTCGTTTTTACGCGTAATACTGGCCGCCTCTTAGCCATTCATTACAGGTATTTGAAGATCCATTAAAGTGATATTATAATGATGCTTTGTGGTTATTGTTATCGCCACTTACCCATTTTAAGCAAGATCAAAGGTTATTCTCTATTTGACTAAAAATATTTTAGCCGCTGCTATGTTAATTGCATTGTCTCCAACAAGCAAAAGGAGTACTTAAGAGAGGTGTACTTCTTGATTCTCTTTCTTGATTTCTGGTGCAAAGGCAATAGGTTGAACCGATAACGTAAATGAAAATATAGCGTCTAAGTTAGGGTTTGAAATTAATACAATATCACTTGCCATATGTTCTCCAAGTTTTTTTGAAATCACTAACCCTAGACCAGTCCCGCCGTATATTCCTGTTATTCCAGCATTTGCTTGTTCAAAAGATTGAAAAATCCTCTCTTGTGTATTTTCTTTAATCTCATAATGCACCTGTCCTAAAAGGGCAGGTTTATGGCTTGTTTTAGCCAAGCCTTAAAGTACAGTTTTGTTTGTTTGCAGCATTTTTGGATCATTTTTCGAGACCAAAATGCCAACATTGACTTTTGTGGGTTTTTATTGGCGCTTTTCAGATTATCCCTTTTGTTTTATGTGAGAAGCTTAGTGCTTCTGCAAGAAGTGTGTGACTGTAGCTTTAACATTTTTACCATTCATGCCTGATAAGAGCCATTCTTTTTTTAGTCAAATTAACCTAGGAGTATTGCTATTAAAGGCTATCGTAAGATATGCGACTTAGAGGATTTGAAAATGTATATATTAGGTCTATCCAATGGCTTATCCTTATTGGTGTAGGCTGATGATAACAATTCTTGATAAACCGAATAAATTACTGTCTGAATCGTAAACACATGAAAATAGCCATCAAACACTTCAATGACTTATCAACCAAAGAATTGCATCAAATCCTGAAAATTAGATCTGAGATTTTTGTGGTGGAGCAAGATTGTGTTTATCTCGACATTGATGATGTTGACTTAGAATCTCATCATTTAATCGGTTATGTAGAGAAGGAAATTGCGGGCTATTTACGTATTTATGAAAAAGATGGAAGCGTGCGAATAGGACGAGTACTTGTTGCTGAAAACCATAGGAGGAAAGGTCATGCATCAAAAACCATGGAAGGGGCGATCGACTTTATTCGAACTAATAAACCTTCAGGCTTAATAAAAATCTCTGCTCAAGAGCATCTCAAGTCGTTTTATGGGTCTTTCCAATTTGAACAAACATCAGACATGTATCTGGAGGATGGTATCCCACATATTGCTATGGTAAAGACGTTTTAGAAACGGAGATAAATAGCCCTGAAGTTCGTCGGAAAAAGAGATCCAGCTTCATCGCAATCCAATATGCTTTTTATAGAATGTTATAGTAAGTGTCTAATTATTCAGGCAAAAAAAGAATCCCCTAATTGGAGAATTCTTTTAACCTCTATGGGCAAACTCATTTCCACCACTCATTTTTACGACTTTTGGTGTGAATATCCCCAGTACATCTACCAAGTCTAGTTGCTGTTTCATTACTTGATGAATATCCTTGTAAGCATCAGGTGCTTCATCCAACCCAGCACCAATGACCGTAACTCCGGCTTTGCTCAATTGCTTTCTCACATCATCTCTAGAGATACTTTGTTTCGCTCTGGTTCTCGACATCAGTCTGCCAGCACCATGAGAAGCTGAGTTGATGGAAGCCTGCGCTCCTTTACCCCTCACTATAAATCCCGGAGCAGTCATCGATCCAGGAATTACCCCAAGCACACCTTTTCCCGCAGGAGTTGCGCCTTTTCGATGCACAATGATTTCATCACCATTTTTATCTTGCTCTTTCCATGCAAAATTGTGATGGTTTTCGATCATGGCAAGTGGGCGCTCACCAAGTGCTGAAGCCAACCTTTCATGAATCTGGTGATGGCATGCCGAGGCATAATCTCCGGCCAAATTCATGGCGATCCAATATTCCTGACCAGCTTCTGAGTCCATATCCAACCAAGCCAAGTGCTTTGCTTCTGTCGGAAGTTTACAGGTGTCCATGGCCAATTTGGTATAATGCCGAGCGATATTGGCGCCCAATCCTCGGGAACCAGAATGAGACAAGACAGCCAAATATTTACCTTTCGGAAGTTTAAATTCATTGTCGTTACTGAGTAACTCGGTTACGCCAAATTCCACGAAGTGATTTCCCCCACCGGAAGTACCCAACTGCCCATAGGCTTTGTCTTTCAATGATTTCAAAATGTTGATTTCGCCGAAGGCTGCATGTTCAATTATTTCATGATCTGTTGGTTGTTTGAAAAAGGCATTGCCAAATCGGGTATTATCTTCCAGCATCTTTTTAAAACCGGCGACTTCATGATGGTTAAATCCAATGGGTAAATCATACAAAGTCATACACATTCTACAACCGATATCCATACCCACGCCATAAGGAATCACCGCATTTTTGGTGGCGAGCACACCTCCGATTGGTAATCCATAACCTTGGTGTGCATCGGGCATTAATGCACCCGAATGTGTCACTGGCAGCTTCATCGCCAATTCCATTTGATGTCTTGCGCCTTGCTCTATTCCAGTTTCACCATATACTTCATAAGGTATGCGCTTGGTATGGAGTTCGATCGCTTCATTATGTTCGGTTTTTATAATCAAACTCTTGGCGATCTGATCCAACGTCTCATTTTTTAAGTACAAAGCAGGACTTTTGATGACCCTGCCCAAAAGCGCTAACTTATGTTTTTTGCTTTTTCCTTTATAATGGATCTCCAACACTTTTAAAGCGACACCTATTACTTTTCCTTCAGGGTAGCCGATTTTTCGGAGTTCCTTGCCTGTTAGTTTTGTGGTTGCCATTGTCTTATTATTGTTTTGAATCGCTTCATGCGAATTCGTCTTACATCTTTTTTCAATTCTGCCGAATCTTCATTGTCTGTGCTTTCCATCAGCGCTTCTTTGTAATATTTTAGCGCTTCAGAAAATTGACCTTGTTTTTCAGCTACTTTCCCCAACGTTTTCAAGATAAACTCTTGATCTAGTTGGCTGTTTTTTCGTGCTTGCAAAAGCTTCGATTTTAAAAATACGTACCGCTTTTGTGTTAATAGTATATCAATTAAGCCATTCCACGCATATTCATAATCTGCATCGAAATGGATGGCGAGTAAGTAATATCGCTGCGCCAAATCCATGTTTATCTGATGATAATGGTACATCCAAGCCAACGTACTGTGTAGCTTAGGATAGGCAGGCTCATCGAAGAAAGCCGATTCTATCAATGCTCTCCCTCGATGGCAATCACCATCATAAATGGCGTCAATAGCTATTTCTATTAAGCGCTCGATCGTTTGATCTACAGTTTTCATTCTTGTTTAGGTTGTGGAAACAATGCGTCGGCTTGGACGAGCCAGCACCTTGTTTCCGAATTATTTTGCAGGAGTAAAAATTCCCTTGAGTTGATTGATCACCTGGTCATTGCCACTTACGGTGATTTCTCCAATTTTCTCAGCAATTTTCTCTACATACTCCATTTCTTTTAATTTGAACAACATTTCATTGTCCTCCATCAATTTTGCAGTGTTGAGAAGACTTCTGGTAGAGGCAGTTTCTTCTCTTCGCATAATCACGTTGGCCTGTGCCTTTTTTTGTGCCACAAGCACTTGATTCATGATATCTTTTACCTCTCCGGGTAAAATAATATCCCTTACTCCGCAGCTTTGAACGTCAACGCCCAAGCTGCCAGATTTTACTTTTACCTCATCGAGTACATATTCTGAAATAGTTTCTTTTTTCTCTAAAATTTCATCCAAAGAATAGGCGCCAACGAATGCTCTCAAAGCCAACTGGACCAAAACGTAGAGTTGTTTTTCATAATCCTTGTTATCGAAGATGGCTTTCATGATATCAACCACTTTGTATTGGACTATGAAATTGACTCGCAAAGCGGCTTTGTCCCCGGTAAGCATCTCCTGACCAGAAATCTCCATTTGTCTACTCCTCAAGTCCACTTTAATTACTTTAAGAGTAATGGAGTTTTTCCAGAAGTAAAAGGTGCCAGCTTCAAGCAGTCGGTCAAATTTTCCATTGATGAGTAACAGTCCTTTTTCAAAGTCCTCTACGAGGATAATTCTTACGAATTTGGATACGACAGTTTTTTCCAAAACAGAAAGCTTAATACTTTCGGTCATCGCTACCTTGGAAGTGTCGACCAATTGAAAAGTCATTTCCCCTTTGTTTTTCCAAAAAGCATACCTACCTGATGGCAACACGGTGACGAAGATCCCGCGCTCATATACAAGAACCAACTCGCCATCTCCAACCTCAACGATATCTAATAGTGATTGGAGTTCTGCGTCATGAAGTAAAACATCCAAATTCCATGGGGCTTTGAACTGCTCTCTTAAATCATAGATAAATACTTCATCCCAAGTGGTCAACCAGTAAACGCCGGACAAAAGCACACCGTCATAGTCGCCACGGCGAAACACCAGTCCCACCTTTCCAACATTAATTTTTATACGTTTCAACATTTTTTTTCAATTGCATGGAGTCCATAAGGTCACTACACAGATGCTCTGTTGGCATATGATGTTTCCCTCGATTAGACCCGCATAGATGCTACTTCATTTATCACTATCGGCCAATAGTTTCTATAATACTATCCCACTTTAAGTGAGAAAAAAATGGTCAAAACAATCCATCGGAATGTTGACGGAGCGTTAATTACATGAGCGCTAATGGCACCAAGTAGATTGATCTTTCAGAAAAAAATACCCCTGAACATCAATTTCATAGTACCTTTTAACAAGCATTAGTGCGTTATTCCTCGGGCAGTTCCATCAAACTTTTGCTCGCTTCTTTCTACTTACGTCCAAGTATCAGGAAGTGCCCGACTGCAAACTCACGGTATCCTTACGGCTCAAAGTCACATGTTGACTTTTCTATCAGTACCAAAGTGATACGGATTGGAATCGCTTTGACCATTTTAAAGGGCTCTTTTATGAGGAGGAGCTTCTCCTTTTGATGGATGAATGTTGTGTTTCATCTATCCCACATTTACAGTGTGGCGCGCTAATCAATAGCGCTATTGAGAAGGGAACGATTCGCTGCTGCGATCGGATTCACATCTCAAAGCATTGTTGTTCTACCAATTGAACTAATCGTGCCTTCACGAGAAGGGACTCGAACCCTCAACCTACAATCTGGTTGGAAACGCCTCCAGCGAAAGCAGCATATCTAAGCCTAAAGGCCAGATACTATGGTGCTATACAGAAACACACATCAGGTCTTTCTACTTTCTGTATTTCCAGTGGAAGTGGTAGGAATCGAACCTACTCAGCACGCGGCATCTGCTTTACAGACAGACATGACTCGCCATCTTCCTCGCACTTCCATATTGGCTATCATGATTGACTATGTACAATCAACAGATGACCATTCGCTTCAATAATCAGCACTTTTTCGAACGTCACCGAGCGAACGAAACTCGATTTACGGACTTCAACCGCTCTCTGAATTTGCAGCGAGACACTCGTCCTGCCTCTCCCCAAGCGATAGCAATTAATACAGGAAATTGCGCCTGTACCTCCAGCGCCAAACTGCCAACGGGCAGTCAGAACACTGGATCCTATCTTTTGACTAGTTAGCGTCTGTTTATAATGTCCACACTCTGCGTTATGTTCGTCGAAAAAATGCTCTGCTTCGGCAGACCGATTGCCATAAGGCAACTCGATTTTTTTCTCTTTCACATGCCTTGATTGTGAAAATTCTAAATCAGACTCTGAGTTTATGAACAAGCTCTAGTTAATTGTCCCGAATGTCGGGAGCTTTTTTTTTTAGAAAGAATACTGGACCTTACTTTTCAGTAAAACATACATTCATAATCATAAAAAAACCCCGACCTACAACAGGACGGGGTTCATTGATAAAATCAATAATCCTCAATCGTGTCGCACTTTGTCTCTTTCAAAGTCACTTCCCAGAAGGACATAGCTCTTCTGTCGACTTTTAGTCGTAAACAAAATAATATTCTGTATCATAGCTATTTCGTATAATCTCATGACCAAAAAAAACCCAGACTGTAAGGCCTGGGTTTTGAAATCTTTTTAAAGATAATCAACTATTACCAGGCCAATTCAGGTCATAATATACATATATCGTTCCTTTTGGGCTCGTATCAGTATTTTTATGTTCTATAAATTGACGCATTCTTTCTTTTTTATTGAGCTGCAATGATCGGCAAGGTTTTTATAAAAACCAAATAATATTCTGATTTTTGATAAAAAATTGATTTGGGCTACTTAGATTAATGACATAATTCAAGGGGAATGTATAAGTCAAAGCATTTACTGGTAATCTGAAATCAGCCAACATTGGCTCACCATTTCAAAAACAGATCGAGTCATATCATAAGTGACGCTTACACTAACGGGATCATCATCTTCCGTTGGGAGACTGGCGAAATTGTATTTGTTATCAACGCCTTCAATATCAATCATAAAAGTTCCGTAACAAGCGGTGGACTGGTGAACTATATTGCTATTGAAGCAAAGTATTGTGGTGTTTTGGTCGCTACGGTAGCGACTTCATTGCCAGCTTTGTTCTATAATAATAGACATCAAGAAACTTGGGCTTTTCGGCCATGATTTGGTTGAAGATAAAAAATTCCAGCATCCTTGAATCCCTCTTTGTGGATACTATTAAGATGATTGGTTTGGTACGGAAAATTACCCATACTATGCGCGGAATCCAATTAGCAGGAATTGACTTATTAACAAATTAGATGCTTAAAAAGGCGTTATATAGGTGCTTCGAATTTATGGTATTAATTACCAACGATTACCCGTTTACTATTTGCGCTGGTCTTATCATTTTGCCGACTGCTATGGATAGGATAAAACGATCGATATTGAAAGACCCAATTAAATGGACCTATCAAAAAGAGTAAGCGTTGGTTGAGGTTTTTGCTAACAACTCTTACGAAAGTACGTTAATAAAAGGCACACTTGTTTTAAATGTCCCATGAAAACAATACTAATCATCCTTGGCGTAATCGTCTTCCTCTTTATCATCATTCAAGCATATGCTATGAGTACACAAAACGGAATTGAAACTTATCCTTATAAAGTGGAGAAAGCGTACGACACATTTGAGGTCAGAACCTATGAGGCGACTTTGTTTACTTCGGTAAAACTGTCTTCTAATGGATACAAAGAGGCATCAAGTAAAGGCTTCTCGATCTTGGCGGGATACATCTTTGGAGGAAACAAAACCAAGGAAAAAATTGCCATGACTTCTCCAGTATCTATGTCACTGGAAGATTCCATGACCATGATGTTTATGGTGCCAAAAAAGTACAATAAAGAAACACTTCCTGAGCCAAACCAGTCACAGATAGCATTTACGGAAGTTCCATCGAAAACGATGGCGGCCATCACGTTTGGAGGCTGGGCGGATGATGAGGAAATCGCCAATTACAAAGCAAAACTGGAATCGGCTCTGAAAGCAGCGGGGATATCTTATACCGACAAGTTTTACTTTCTTGGTTATAATGCCCCATTTGAAATGATCAATCGTAAGAATGAAATTATCGTGGAGTTGCCACCTGATATGCCGGATTCAGTAGAAGAGTAATTCAAAAGCATGATTATTCCTTTCGCTCCTAAGGCATGTGGCCCAAAGCCTTGTAGAGGTAGATAGTCTTACAACCTTGTACATCACAGCACTATTATTTTACTGATTCCACTATTCTCCAAAAAATAGGGGATAACTAATGTGCTCGGTTGATTTTATCAATGACTTTTTGAGAAGGGGAGATAGAAAAATGTAGAAGGTACAGGTCTAGAAATAATGTAGCATATAATTCTTTTATAAATATTATAAATCCTTTAGATTAGCATGAAAACCTACAATGCGGCTATGTGTATAGGTACAGATAGCCGGTTTTTAGCCTGCAGAACATCATTTATTTGAATAACAACATCTCAATCTGTATATTTGATCAGTAATGGCAAAAACAAAGAAATATAGTAATCCACCCTTAACTGAAGCCGTTTTTGAACTCTTTTTTGAGTCTTCAAATTGGTCTCCGGCCATACCTGGGATTTTCTACAACAAAGTGCAGAAAAGATATCCAATTATTTCACAATCTCCCGGAGGATTTGGCATTTCGTTCGGACCAAAAGGGTTACAATTAGGTTCGGGTAACAATGATTTAACTCAGTTCAAAAGTACGGATGGAACATCTATTATACAGCTTTCGAACAATCTGTTAACGGTCAATAAACTACCAGAATATGAAGGCTGGGAATCATACAAATTAATGATTCTTAAAGCACTTGATGTTCTCAAAGAAGTGTTGGACGTTAAAAAAGTAAATCGCATTGGTTTAAAGGCTATTAATAAGATTGAAATTAATAAGGCTACATACGAGAACTTCAAAGAATTTTTTACTGTTTATCCAGTATTACCGGAAGGATCAAATACCAGTTCAATTCATTTGAATTATGAAACCCCAGTCAATTTTGATAGTGTACTCGCCATATCTTTAGCAACACTGAACAAAGAAAAGGAATATGAGGCACCAACCTTATTTCAATTATATTTCACTAAAATTAAAAATGCCAAGATTCAAGAAATTGAAGATTGGATAGAAATTGCTCATGGGCATCTAAACAAGGCTTTTGAAGTTAGTTTAACAGATAAGTGTAAAAAATCGTTTAATAATGTACAATAACACCAACACTTCTACAAGCCAACTAGATTTAACATCAATATCTGGGAATAATGTATATTATCTAACCAATAATGATCAAGTGAAGGTTGTTGAACACAAGGAAATGTCAGTACTCGAAGCTGGTCACCTTCTTTCGATTGAATTAAAACGTCAAAAAATCAGATCGGAACTCGAAGGTTTGTTTTTATTCAAAACGAAGAATAATGAATTAGATTTTTTGGCATCTCACCAAGATTTACGACAGCTCCTACCAAGCATAGGTGATTTTTTCAAGAAACAATTTGTAGAAGAAATGTCGTTTTGTCTGGAGTTAATGGACGAAGAATCCAATTGGCAGACACTATTCATAAATATTGGTGTATCCTCATCAGTTAATTGGCAAGAAGCGAACGAACTGGTTGATTCTTTTTTTGACAATATGTTTGATCTCTACCCAAGGGTGGCTGAAAAATTAAATATAGACTTTGTTGCCAATGCAATTTGACCCCAAAGGATTTATTGATATTTCTAAGGAACTTCAAGCTGGTAATACAGAAGCGCATTACCGTTCAATTATTAATAGATCATATTATGGTGTTTTTGGACATATCAGGAATAAGCTAGGATTAAAGGTATTTGATACCAGTGTCCATCAAGAAACTTACAAAACATTACTAAATTCTGTTTCAATCCCCCATAGAAAGGCAGCAAAAAAATTGGAAGCTCTCTTTAAGAAAAGAAAAGATGCGGACTACAATCATAAGGTTGAAATAAAAAAATTCATTTGTGAAGGTTGTATAACAGATGCAGAAGAGATTATCAGACTGTTTGAATCAGAATAACGCATACCAACAAACGATATGAGCGCATCCCTCAAACTGTTAGTTTGAAAAAGATCTTTAAACTCGCTATTTGAGAAGATTTTTTTAGGTCTAGAGGCACAGCGTCATATTTGGTCGTTGTTCGAAATTTATAAATATGAATTTCTGAGAAACTGAAAATAAACTTACAGAATCGCCCATCTAGGTTTTATTAATTGGCCATTGCCATGGTTCGTGTCCCCACGAACCCTCTAAACAAACCTTCGACTCCTGAAGGCACTTACCAAAACACAAAGTGTCTAAATCAAAACTCCTCGGCTATATGTTTCAAAAATGAACAAGGAGAATCGCCCCTATCATAGAATAGAGCAGATGAATAATGATATTTTATTGGGTCAGAGACCAAATTCCACTTTTTGGCCATTGGATCAAGATGGATATAATCTAGCTTTTGATATGCCACCTTCGGGCTGTATAACTCCATGGCTAAAGAATCTTTTTGCCAGAACTCATGACTTTTATTCGCTGCATTCAATTTGTCCTTTTCTAATTCGGAAAGCTTAATCACTTTCTTAAATTGATGAGCAGTGTATTTTAAAAATGATCCAAATGGTTTCCCCTTCCCATTCATTTTATTCATTCGCCAAATGAAATGAACATAGTTTGGCATAATGACGAATCCAAAAACATCTATTAATCCTTTTGATGAGAGGTAAGGAAGAGAATCAACAATGATGTCTTTGAAAGAGGACGCAGATAAAAGGCAATTCCAATTACGGATAGTTGCTGTCCAAAAATATATTCTCCCGATTTCGGCAAATGATTTTCTTGGGTTTTCAAAAACAATCATAAATTCTAGTTACCTCATTTGTAATTATTGAGTAGGTTTAATGAATGTTTAGGTTCGTGAGGACACGAACCATGGCCGAGAGCTTTCCTGAGTGCTTCTTTTTTGATAAAAGGAGGCTCTTTTTTTAATCACGAGAAGACCAATATTTGATACATTTTCAATTCTGGGTTCAGCACAATCACCCGATCAAAATGAATACCAATGAAATGATTGATTCTCGGCTTAACTACAATCATCAAAATCCTGTGAAAGCCGGATTTATGTATGAGCCAAGGGATTGGGAATATAGTAGTGCTTGATATTATCAAAAGGAAAAAGTGATGATTGATAGGCTGTTTTTGGAGTAGATCTTAGGGAGACGACTAGGGTGAGTAGATCTTAGTGAAACGCTAAGACCAGTGCGATTTGCAGATTTGGTACGGTCGGAGAGGCTATTTTGTAAATGAAACTTTATCTTCACGAAAAGACACAATTAATACAGCAACTTTTGTTTTTATATAAACGAAAATCCACTGTTCGCATTCTTTTAATTTGCACGTGTTAGTTTGCTCTTTGATGCATTCAAAAAAATCTAAACGATAAGTTAATCGTAAAAAAGAAAACCAATGAAACAATCAATTGTACTACCAATACTCGTTTTTATTGCCTTTACAGCCTTGATTTCGTGTAAAAACGAAAGTGTAAAAGTTTATACAGACGCTGAAATTATAGCCGAATCAAAAAAAGTCAATGACTTTTTTCAAAGGAGTTTTGATGATGGTGTAAATAACTATCCAGAATTTCAAACAAGGCTGGGTATTAAAAAGAATTATGGTGAATTGAATGATAATTCTCCCGAAGCATCGGAAAGAGATTTGAAAATCAGTAAAGAAGAACTCGTTTGGTTAACAGATTCCGTGAATATCGATGCGCTTTCAAAAGAGGCATTATTGAGTTATAAACTCTTTAAGCAAGGGGTAGAAAACAACATGGAAGATTATCAATACAGGCTACATAATTATCCTGTCAATCAAATGTTTGGTGCACAGTCTGGCAAACCAGCTTTCCTCATAAACATGCACCGAATTGATAGCATTCCTGATGCGGAAGCTTATATATCTCGGTTGAATGGGTTCAACAAATACTTCGTTCAATTAGTGGAAAACTTAAAAGCACGTGAAGCGATTGGCGTGGTTCCTCCAACATTCGTTTATGACAAAGTGATTCAAGATTCAGAAAATATCTTGGTTGGCCAGCCATTTGACAAATCAACAATGCAAAGTGCGCTATTAGAAGATTTTCTAAAGAAAGTGAACAAATTACCGATCGATGATGAGACTAAAATGACGTTAGAAAACCAAGCGAAAGAAGCTTTATTAACCTCCGTAAAACCTGCTTATGAAGTGCTTATTAGTTTCATGAAAGAGCAGAAAGAAAGAGCAAATTCGGATCATGGTGCTTGGAAATTCCCTGATGGCGAAGCATTCTTTAACAACGCATTGAAAAGAACGACGACAACAGACTTAACTGCTGACCAAATCCACGAAATAGGATTATCAGAAGTAGCTAGAATTCAGGAAGAAATGGATGCCATTCGCAAGAAAGTTGGATTTGAAGGGAATCTGCAAGCGTTTTTTCAATTCATGAAAACATCCAAGCAGTTCTATTATACCCAAGACCAAAAAGGGAAAGATGCTTATTTAGCCGAAGCAGTGGCTATTATCGACAGTATGAAAACCAGATTGGATGAAATTTTTATTACCAAACCAAAAGCAGATATTAAAGTGAAGGCTGTCGAGCCTTTTAGAGAAAAATCTGCAGGAAAAGCCTTTTACAATCGTCCTGCAGCGGATGGTTCTAGACCAGGAATTTATTATGCCAATTTATATGATATGGAATCTATGCCAACCTATCAAATGGAAGCATTGGCCTACCATGAAGGAATTCCGGGACATCATATGCAATTGGCCATTCAGCAAGAATTAGAAGAAGTACCCATGTTTAGAAAGTTTGGTGGGTATACCGCTTACACTGAGGGTTGGGGATTATACTCTGAGTTTATTCCAAAAGAGATGGGCTTTTATGCTGATCCCTATTCAGATTTTGGACGCTTGGCCATGGAACTATGGAGAGCCTGCCGATTGGTAGTAGATACAGGAATTCATACCAAAAAATGGACCCGTGAGGAAGGCATCAAGTATTATACTGACAACACGCCAAACGCTGAGTTAGATGCTGTTAAAATGGTAGAAAGACATATCGTCATGCCAGGTCAAGCAACCGCGTATAAAATTGGTATGTTAAAGATTTTGGAACTGCGTAAAAAGTCAAAAGAGGCCTTAGGAGATAAATTTGATATTCGCGAATTTCATGAAGTGGTTATTTCTCATGGAGCCATTCCTTTGAATGTACTCGAAGATTTTGTAGACGAGTACATTGCCACTAAAAATCAGCTAATGTAAGCGCCGTTACAATAGGACAAAACTAAAAGTAATTCCTTTCAGGGGGAAAGAATCAACTGGTCTTAGCGCCTCGCTAAGACCAGTAATTTAATCTCGCTAGACCAATATTTGATACATTTTCAATTCTTCGTTCCGCACAATTACCCCATCGAATTGAATACCAATGAAATGATTGATTCTCGGCTTAACTACAACAATCAAAATCCTGTTAAGGCCGGATTTGTCGAGGAGGTGATTGGAGATATAATAGTGCCAGAGATTATCAAGAGGAAAAAGAGATGATTGATATGGCGTTTTTGGAGTAGATCTTAGCGAGATGATAAGACGAGTGAGATTACTGTGTCAGTAGAAAATAAAGAAAAGGACAAAGCGTATGAGAACATAACTGGCAACCTGATAACATACCTTTCGAAAATAGCATTAGGAGAATTTGGTGAACTTACCTGCGTCTTTTTAAAACCAAAAGGAGTAATTGCTCAACATTATATTAGTATAATATGAATATTACTGGCCTGCTATTGAGCGTCGAAATAAAAGAAATATTGCAACTTATAGACATCTACGATCATGCATAAGAAGAATTATATTGATTCATTGGAAGGAGCCAAGTAAGGTGTAGATTCAAGGTACTCTTCATAGAAAGGGAAGCTAACTGACAGTAAGGCTCTTATGGAGGCTAGACTTCAAAGAATGAAGAATCTTTCCTCCGAACAAATCATTAAAGCCAAGATGCTACAATTAAAGCTTAAAATGGGAAAATTCTTGAAAGAACCGTGTCACGAAGAAGATGGCTCTTTTACGAAGTTTTTGGCTTCATATATTGATACGATTTACAGCAAGAGAAAAACTTTGCAGAGGATATCGATATCACACCAATACTGCTAAGCAAAATATTAAATAAGTACAGCGCGCGCCAAGAGGAATTCATGTTAAGGATAATGGTCCATTCAGAAAAAACGTACCATAACATTTGCCATTTCAATCAGAGAACTTGGTATGAAGTTCTTTTTCAAGAAAGATTGACTGAAATGATGGCTAGTCAGGATAAATGGAGACCGATAGTAGAAAAGCATGTTCATACGGGTAACCTAGAGGAACTATTAAAATAACTATGGCCAAGGTTTGTAGCTCCAAGACCTTGCATATCTGTCAATAGCTCGTTCTACGTTGTGAAGAATGTTAGTCGCTAAATCCCCGATAATCAACAAACTAGGTGATAAGTAATATGAACAGGTACTTTTATCAATGACGTTGGCAGTGTAGTAGATGTAACTAGGCACAGAGCAACAGAGGGTTACACGCATGTGGCAGGTAATTCTTTCATAAATATTATAAATACCCTAGATTAGCATGAAAACCTACAATGTGGATAGGTGTACCGGTACACATGTTAGGATGTTGGCAAGAATTAATCACTCAACCAATCCACCTCCCCAGTTCTCAGATGCTGGAGTTGAGTCTTTAAACAGTCTTGATTGGTCGGCCATATCTTTAACCTTTTTCTGAAATTCTGCAGGAAGCTGTTTTCCTCTTTCTGGAACAAAACCTATTTTAATATCTGAATGATATAAATTGTCAGAGTTTGGCGTGTACACTATCGTACTCTTTGTGGATAATATCTGACTTACATAAAGCAATGCCAATCCATAAAAAGATCTTTTTGAACTTGGGTTTTCAATTGCTTTACCATGTTTTTTACAAAAATTCTCATCGGTATGCGATAATCGAATTACAGAAACCTCATCAATTGCAGGAGGAGATCGAAAAGCATTCGCCAACAATTTAGTTTCAGCTTTATTCAGATTAATTGGGGAGAAGATCGAACGTGAAATTTTCTCAAACGAATTGAATTCATCTGGTATTTTTTTTACGCTTCTGCTCTTCCTAAAGCACTGAAATATACTTAATAACTTTTTGAGCTTCATTTGATGAAATAACTTTTTGATCTGAATAAACTACATCCTTCCCTGATATTTCAACATAGTATGACATAGTTTCTTGACCAATTTCAACATTCAAGACTTCTTCCAGTTGATTATTCCACTCAAATGTTATTGTACCATTTGGGTTTGGATATATTTCGTTGACATTCTTCAAATTAGACTCTCCCAACAAGTCTACAAAAAACAGAGCGTTTGATGCACATTCAACTTCAAGAGGATATGCGTTGTGTCCGTCCCAGTTTTCACACAGTGCTTTAAAGGAAAGAATTCTTTTTACTATATCCTGTTTTGTTAGAATCCCGTTGTTGATAACAAGATCATCGGGATTGTTTGATCTCTCAATTTCTGTCTTATAATTTTCTAAGAATTGTTCGACATCAATAGAATGTTCAATTAAGTTCTGGCTCAATGAGTTAAAATCTGAAGCTTCTACTGAGTTAGGACCTATTAAGGCTGCACCAGTGATTATTGCACCTGACAATATAACCTTAAGAAAAGGATTCGACCTTGACGACTCCATGTCCTTAATTGATTCAGAAAAGGTTGATTCATGGAAATTAAAGTTGTCAATTTCAGATAAATCAAATTTCAATTCGATTATTTCTATTTCACCCATTTAATAAATCAATTGTATTTTGACTAATCGCCCACTTAAAAATATTAAATATTTCCTTATTTACATTACTTGCAACACTAAAAACATTTTCAACAATTGTGTCTTCAAGAGAAATTAAATCTATGTCTAATATTACTTGCCCCAATTCAGAGTTATTTGAAGGAGGCACATTTAATCCATACCTTAAGTTCAAGCTGTTTCTTCCAGATTCGTAACGTACGTTTTGAACGTTTTGTTTTATCAACTCAGAGTTTGGAAAATAATTCAGGTTACTAAGTAATTCAGCGTTAATCACGTACTTAAGTGTATCAGACGCATTCCCAACTATTTTAAAATCAATTAAATTTATTTTTCTCAGAGAAATTCTTCTTAAAACTTTTATTCCAAATAGTTCAAAGAAACCTATCAAAATAGAAAGCTCGGTCTTTAGTTGATCAAAATTCCTGTATACAGCACCGTTATAAGTCACTGTCAAGCTTGTTGAAGTTATATTTAGAATTTTCTGACCGTCATCCGACTTTAAATCCAATACGCTAGAATCCTTTATCGGCTCCAATATTGGGGTTTTCTCATTCGCATTAAATGTTACCTGCATCCCTGAGGACTTGTTTTCATTTGACCTAGGGAATGAGCCAATAAACATTTTGAACACTTCTTCTTTCCTACTTATAATATCTAAGTTTTCTTGAAAGACAACTTGGAAAACAACTGTCTTTAGAAAGTTCTTATTATAGTGTTTATGCTCTATCTGAGGAAATCCAAACATTCTAGAGCGAAGATAAAAACATTAATGCCCTAATCTAGCAAATTAAGTTCTTTAGAAAAAAAATGGCCAACATTCTGTGATCAAATCATGACGGTTTAGCTGTAAACGAAAGTTCTCTGCATTCTGGAAGCCCGCCATTACTCATATTAGCTCTATGGAATCAAACAGGTATATTGAAAATCTTCGATTTTTCCTACTTTGAGTCCAACACCTTAAATTACACCAACGCCACGTGACATAGAGAGGTGAAGTTACCATTTACAACTTATCTAATGATTCAAACAAAGCCCACAAGTCTTTCCAAAAAGCAGTTTTTTCAGCTGCTCATTGTTCGTTATGTCAAAAACAAATGGTGGTTACTTGCGCTTATGCTGATATTCTTTGCCTTAATTGCTTCTAGAGAAGTATTAGATAGAACGGATTTTGTCTTTCTAATGATGTTCGCTTCTTATCCATTACTTATAGTGATTCAGTTTTGGCTATGGGTCAACTCTAAAGAGAACAAAATCTTCTTAATTGAAAGGACATATGAAATCGAAGAAGGTATGATCATCGGTAAAATTGATAAAAACAACTTTTCGACTACTGAAAAATCTAACATCATTAAATCAGACACCATTCTGAACACGTATTTACTATACCTCTCCAAAAATCAGTTTTTCTATTTTCCTTTCGACTCATTTCAATCTGAAGAAGATAGGATATGGTTTGAGAATAATTATATAAACGGCCTAACGAAATAGAAGAGCCAACATTTAGCCGAATAGGCACAGTGCCGCATAAAAAAACTCAATGAGAATGATTCATTCGGGTTTTTATAGTTTGAGCGCGATGCACAAGCGGCATTTTGGTTATCCTCAAGTGCTGTGGCTCACAGGCCTTATTCATCAAGAACTCGATTCTGCGTCTAAAAAATATTGTATCTAAACCCACAATCATTTTAAAAAGCAAGCAGCACAATCAATTGACTCCACCAATAATTTATGCCCATTGACTTGATCAGTCAATTACACCTCCCCAAAGCACCTCTCAAAAGCAAAATTACCGTGAGCTCCCAACCCAAATACCACATCCAGTAAAAAAGTAAAAAGTCCTCCGCCTTTAATCGCTCGATTATGTCTTCTTTTGTATCCATTCACTTTAAAGAGTGACTATTATGAAATTTCTTAAAACTGCTGGTCTATTATTATCCCTTTTTTCATACAACATGGCTTCTTCGCAATCAACTTATGCTACCTACGTTATCGTCCATGGTGCATGGGGAGGAGGATGGGCTTTCCAAAAAGTGGATTCGCTTCTTGTTGCTACGGGAAGTCAGGTGTATCGACCCACACTTACTGGCCAAGGTGAGCGTGCTCATTTGGCTTCTGCCGATGTTGGATTGAATACCCATATTATGGATATCGTCAATACGATATTGTACGAAGACCTATACAACGTCATTTTGGTTGGTCATAGTTATGGAGGTATGGTGGTGACTGGTGTGGCAGATAAGATTCCTGAGAGAATCTCCAAACTGATTTACTTGGATGCCTTGCTCCCAGAAAATGGCGAAAGCCTTGTCATGATATTTGATGAAAAATTTGAAGGATTGGAAGTGACTGATGGTTTCATAATTCCACCTTGGGTAGCTGAAGGCCAGTTGCCTCCGAAGGACGTGCCGCATTCTTTAAAAACTTGGACAGATAAAATTTCCTTGACCAACCCTGCCAGACTACAATTACCCACGACTTATATTCTGACGGTGGAAGAAGGCAGAGCGCCAGAATCAGATGATTTCTATTCGCAATCCGTAAGAGCGAAGAAAAAAGGATGGCCTTTACTAACGATCACCTCCGACCACAATGCACAATGGTCTGCGCCAAATGAGCTGGTAGAGATGTTTAAGGGTATAGCGCGGAAGTAGTTTATACCTTTTCAGAAATCGATAAAAAGTTGTTGTAATGCTGGAATAACCTTTAGTCCTTTATCATTGATTCTAAGATTCTAAGATTCTTTTTATGCGGTGATCACAATAAACCGATTATTTCCCGCTGTTTTATTACTGTTCTTGGTTTACATCAAATGTTCAGATGACACACATTTGGATCAGCGCAAATAGTTTTTTGAGCTGCTGTCGAAATAATAGGGAAGGATAGGCTACTTTGTGATGCACATGGAATGTCAAACAATATATAGGCTAAAGGATCAATTGGATTGGAAGTAAATAAGACCACTGTATCCGTTATAAATACGGATCAACCCAAACTATCAGACGCAAACATTAAGAAGTCTTTTCGCAACTTCTTATCCCAACCAGCTCATTATCGAAAGAAGTTTACGCAACAGCATTTCGAGAAAGCATTTGATGGCTATTCCTATCTGGGGCAGGAAGACAGTACCAATCAGTATGCTACGGATTTACTGCACTCCTTTGTGCTTTCTCGATTTTCTTCTCTAGAACTATTTCCATCAGAATTTCATGCTTTTTTGACCGACGAGTGGGAAGACACGATTGCAAAAGTGCGAATGCTTGAAAGACAAGTCTTGGAAAAGTTAGCACTTGAGGTAACGCAAGTGTATGAAGCGCACGTTGATCACATGATTTCTTGCAATTATTATCCTCCTACAGATGTTTTGCCAAGCAATGACAAGCGTCTGTCGAGTCATAAAGATATCTCCCTATTTTCTGTATTTGTTTATGGCATAGATGAAGGGCTGTCTTACGTTCAAAAAGGATTGGGTTCTATACGACTAGGGACCAAGCATTCCGCAATACTCTTTCCAGGTTACTTTTTGGAATATCTATCCGCAGGTAAATACCCAGCGCTTGATCATCAGGTGGATCTTCCTCAAACGAATGAAGAACGATTTTCATTCGCTTTTTTCTCTATTCCTCGGCCAGAGGCTACTTTTCAAGTCAATGGCAACTCTGTCACTTCATCGCAATATTATCAAGAATACCTATCTCTTTTTTAATCTATGGATTCAGCATTATTTCTTGAGATTTCCGCAGTAATACTAGCACTCTTCTACCTCTATTTTCTCATTCAGGAGAAAATAATCTGTTGGTTTTTTGGGATAGCCTCCTCCTTGCTCAGTATCGTATTATTCTATCAAACAGGCTTATATTCCGAAAGTCTGTTGTATCTGTATTATGTGGTTATTGGCATTTACGGCTACTTTCTTTGGAGACGATCTTCACACGGCGATAAGCCATTGAGCATTCGTAAAATAGCGAAGACAACTTATCTGATTCTGATATTAGCCGGTTCATTGTTGACCGCACTTTTGGGATATTATTTTAAAACGTATGCTGATGCTACCGTTCCTTATATTGATGCTGGCACGACCATTTTTAGTTTTATCGCCAGTTATTTGGAAGCTAACAAATACTTGGATGCGTGGCTTTTTTGGATCGTGGTTAATATTGCGACGTTAGTCCTTTACCTTCATTTAGACCTGTTTGTCTATTCTGGCTTGACGTTTGGTTACATTGTTTTTTCGGTAGTAGGGTTCCTACAATGGAGAAAGAAAATAGGGGATAATGCTTATCAGGATCTCCCTATTACTTCATCAAGTTAATCTCCGCAATACTCTTGATTCTGTTTCGCTCTAGGAAGGCATCAATCGTTTCAAAATGCTCGATGACTCGCTGATCTTTGAATTCGAATACTTTTTCTGACAACCCTTGTAAGAAATCTCTATCGTGAGAAACCAATATTAAAGTACCATCAAAGTTTTTGAGTGCTTCCTTCAATACATCTTTTGATTTAAGGTCCAGATGGTTTGTAGGCTCATCGAGAATTAAAAGGTTAACAGGTTCTAGCAGGAGCTTGACCATCGCTAATCTGGTTTTTTCTCCACCGGAAAGTACACTTACTTTTTTCTCAATATCATCACCTTTGAACATGAAAGCGCCAAGGATATTCTTAATTTGAGTGCGTATTTCGCCTGATGCGACTTCATCGACCGTTTGAAAAACAGTTAAAGAGGTATCGAGCAAGGAAGCTTGGTTTTGTGCGAAGTAGCCCACTTTCACATTATGGCCTAGCTGGCAGCTGCCATCGACCTTAATTTCGCCTAGTATGGCTTTGATCATCGTTGATTTTCCCTCCCCATTTCTACCAACAAAAGAGACCTTTTCTCCTCGGCAAATAGTCATATTGGCATCATTGAATACGACATGCTCGCCGTACAATTTTGTCACTTCTTTGGCTATGACCGGATAATCCCCAGCACGCGGAGCAGGAGGGAAGCGCAAAGTCAAAGAAGAATTATCTACTTCGTCAATCTCAATCTTATCCAACTTCTCCAACATGCGCTCACGAGAAGTCACTTGGTTGGTCTTGGAATATGTGCCTTTAAAACGCTCAATAAAAACCATGTTATCAGCAATGAATTTCTGCTGCTCTTTAAAAGCTTTTATTTGATGCTCTCGTCGCTCTTTTCTGAGCTCGACATAATGGGAGTATTTAGCTTTGTAGTCATAGATCCGGCCCATCGTGATTTCTATGGTGCGATTGGTGATATTGTCAATAAATGCGCGATCATGCGAAATGACCATCACAGCATTGGCACTATTGAGTAGGAAATCTTCTAACCAGATGACAGATTCAATATCGATATGGTTGGTTGGCTCATCGAGGAGGATGAGATCGGGTTTTTGAAGCAATATTTTTGCGAGCTCAATTCGCATACGCCAACCCCCACTAAATTCCTTTGTTTGACGCGTAAAATCGTTTTGTTTGAAGCCCAGACCTTTTAATGCCTTTTCAACTTCCGCATCATAGTTGATGTCCTCTAATTGATAAAACTTATCACCAATGTCAGTGACGCGCTCAATAATAGCCATGTACTCGGCGCTTTCGTAATCCGTTCGGGTTTCCAGCTGCTTGTTCAAGCTTTCCATGTCCTCTTTCATTTGGAAAACTTGCTTGAAAGCCTTGGCTGCCTCTTCGAAAACCGTGCAATTGTCTTCTGTCAAAAGGTGCTGCGGTAAGTAGGCAATCGTTGCTTCTTTAGGGACACTTACCGCGCCCTTAGATGGGGCTTGTTCTCCTGCAATGATTTTCATCATGGTGGATTTGCCAGCACCATTTTTGCCCATAAGGGCTATTTTGTCGGTGGGGTTTATGACAAAAGAAACATCGCTAAAAAGTGTGGCACCACTAAAAGAAACTGATAAGTTATCGACTGAAATCATGGCTATTATTTTAAAGCTGCGAAGCTAATGAAAAGTGAGACGGGGGTTGTTGAATTATAGCCAGTGGATTCAAAAGTTTCCGTTTTGAGATATGATGAGCGCTTTTTTAGCCAGAAAAAGAAATAGGAAAGGATGATTTTCTATTGTTAGAAAGGCCGTTTTAGGGTTGAGTGGGCATAATCCATGTTATTGTATATGCTTCCCAAAATGCTGTTGTGTACAAGGTTGTACATAGATTAATTTCAAAAGCTGTTTAGGTTTACCAAAAGTCAGCTTAATTTAATTGACGTCACTCACCACTTAATAAAATGCCATGGAAGATTTCATTGGGTTTTTCTTACTTGTTCTAATCGTTGTTTTGATCATTTTCATGCGAAAGATCAACAAGATTTCTAAATCTTTAGCAGCACTTAAAAAACAAATTTCAAACCTGAATATTACCGACAGTGCTACCGAATTGAAAGATGTGCCAATCGATTCTCGTGAAATTATTGCGAATCTAATGAAAAAGCGAAAGGCTGAAAAAATCCAAGAGGAACCTAATAGAATCGTTCCTGAGGAGGTCGTTGAAGAGAAAGAAGTGGTCTTAGAGCCCGTTGATGTTACAACAGAACCCATAGAGATCATAGAGGAGCCAATTGAATTAGTAGAGCCAATTGCTGCGATAACGCCAGTTTATAAGCCTTCTTTTATGGAGCGAAATCCTGATTTGGAAAAGTTCATAGGAGAAAACTTACTGAGTAAAATTGGTATCGTCATTTTCGTTATTGGAATGGGATTTTTGGTAAAACTGGGAATAGATAGCAATGTGATCAACGAAGGTATGCGCGTAGTGATTGGCGTGGTGATTGGTGGTGGCATGATTGGCTTAGCACATTATTTACGTAATTCATTTGCCAAATTTAGCTCTGTACTGATCGGCGGGGCATTGTCCGTGCTTTACTTCACCATTGCGCTAGCATTTCATGAGTATGCGCTGATTCCGCAAATGGGCGCATTTATCATCATGGTATTTATTACCGCATTTGCAGTGCTGTTATCTATTAGCTATGACCGTAAGGCGTTGGCTATTCTGGCCATCATTGGTGGTTTCGGGACGCCATTTTTCGTCAGTACAGGTTCTGGTAACTCCTTAGCACTGCTAACCTACATTCTTATTCTCGATTTAGGGATGCTTGCTTTGGTCTATTTCAAAAAGTGGAATGTCATTAACTATATCGTGTATGCCTTTACCTACCTACTTTATGCGAGTGTATTCATCACGCAGTATGCGCTGGAGGATAATGTAAGTGCCGGCGGCCTGTTTCTTTTCCTCACTGCTTTTTATCTGATCTTTTTTGTAATGAGCATTATTTATAATTTGAAAAATGCGCGTAAGTTTAAATTTGCCGAAATAAGCATGCTACTCAGTAACTCAGCGATCTATTTTGGGTTGGGTCTATCGCTCATGAGCGATATTAATGGAGGTATATATCGTGGGCTTTTTACCGGACTGGTTGCAGTATTCAATTTTGGATTTGCTTACAAGCTTTATACGAGAAAAGACATAGATAAGAATCTGCTTTACTTATTGATTGGCCTAGTGCTTACATTTATGACGCTTATTGCGCCAGTTCAATTGGAGGGAAATTACATAACTATCTTTTGGGCGTTGGAAAGCGTGTTGTTGTTTTGGCTAGCCAAAAAGTCAGGCATCAGATTAATGAAATATATTTCAGTGATCATTCTATTGCTGATGTTCATGAGTTTGGTACTGGACTGGAAGATGAACTATGCCGAGTTTGACTACCCGATGCTCATGATACCTTTCTTGAACAAGGCTTTCATTACCTCTTTTATAGCGATGGGTTCTTTGATCGCATTTAATCGCTTGAGTAACGATAATATTGTATGGAACCTTGGGGAATCCCAAATAGTATGGAGCCCTTTGATCCTGAAAATACTGTTGATCATCGTGGCTTATTTTGGCTTATTTTTCGAATTGGCTTATCAATTTATTCGGGCGGAGTTCACCTATACACTAAGGAATATTTTGTTGGGCGTGTATAATTTCCTTTTTGTTATTGCGCTCGGTCTATTGCCTTATTTCAAAAAGAATGAAATCTTGAAAAAGGCGATCGCTGGATTTTCAATTCTGGCGATCGGATCCTATTTGACTATTTATACTACACAGATTTCTCAATCGAGAGATATCCTTTTGACAAATACTGAAAATATCTCCTCTGGGTTTTATGCTCATTATATGTTGCTATTACTCTTTGGAGCATTGGTATTTGGTATTTATCGAGAGATATACAAGCATTATGGATTCAAATCGAAAGTAGGAAATATTTCTCTTTGGATACTTTCCATTGTAACCGTTTTTGTTAGCTCCGTGGAAATAGGGCATTTATCCGTGATGGCTGGTTATAACGCTATTGATGGTGTTCAATATCAATCTGCGGTCAAAAATATATACCCTATTGTTTGGGCCATTGCCGCATTGGTATTGATGATTCTCGGTATGAAGTTTAAATTAAAAACCCTGCGTCTAGCGTCATTGGTCTTATTCTTAGTGACCACCGCGAAGCTTTTCTTGTATGACTTGGCCGGAAACTCTACTGGAAAAATCATTTCTTTTATTCTGCTTGGTGTTATTTTACTGGTCATTTCATTCCTATATCAAAAACTAAAATTTATTATTCAAGATGATGAAAATCAAGATTAGTTTCCTTCTCAGCATCATTTGGTCATTGACCATCCAAGCGCAGGGGTTTAATTATGAAGCCGACTTGTCACCTATTGTGTCGAGTGGCTATTATAAAATTGAATTGACGCCCGAAGTATTGGGCAAGACAAATAGCAATTTGTCTGACCTTAGAATATATGATTTGACTGGGATAGAACAACCTTATCTGATAGACCAAGAGTCATCAAGTGCCACAATCGGAGCGTTTGAAGAATATGAAATTATTGAAAGGGTAGAGGGAACAAGCGACAGCAGTTCATTTTTGATTTTTGTGAATAGCAGTGGTAAACCGATTGATAACCTAAGCTTCGTGGTACAAAACACAGCAGTAAGAAAAACGGCTATCTTAAGTGGAAGTAATGATCGTAAGAACTGGTATGTGATTAGGAATAACTACTTCCTGAAGTCTATGCATAACAGTAACGGCACAACGTTTACAAAGCGTCTTGATTTTCCATTGAGCGATTATTCTTTTTTCAAACTCGAAGTAAAAGACAATGTAAAGGAGCCAATAAACATGCTCAAAATTGGATACCAACAAAATGGAAAGAGAATAAGCGGGCTCACATCGAGTTTTGATTTTTTGATTGAAAGTCAAAAAGAAAGCGAGAATGTCTCCTTTATAAAGCTTACCCTACCCGAGACAAAATATTTCGAAATACTCAATTTCCAGTTGAGCGGAGCAGAATTTTATTCAAGGAGCGCCAGAATCTATATTAAGGAGATCATCGAAAACAGGAAACAGGAAAAGGAATTGGTCAAAAGGCAGATCAGCTCGATAACACTCAATTCGAATAGCCGTAATTCATTGAATATTGGTGCGCTAAAGTTACAGGAGATATTTGTCGAGATTGACAATCAGGACAATCGACCATTGACCGTTGAAAAGGTCAGTGGTTCTTTTCTCAGCAAATATCTAGTGGCTGATTTAAAGGCAGGGGAGTCTTACAAATTGAAATTTGGCAATGCAGAACGTGCAGCCCCTAATTATGATCTTGCGTATTTTAAAAATCAAATTCCTGATGATACGAAAAAAGTGAAACTTCAAGGAATTCGAAGCTTGATGAGTGAAAAGAGCTCAGCAACTCCAGAACTGAGCCTATTTGAAAATGTCTATCTCATTTGGTCGATCATCGGTATTGTCGGCATTCTTCTAGGCTTCATGTCCATTAAAATGATCCGGGAATTGGGGTCGAAGACGGAATCTGACAATTGAGTAGACGTTAGATTGATTTCTCTTAACCCAGTTCTTTAGCATGCTATTTCTTTGTTTGGCAACACTTGCTGTCCAAACTATTTTCTTAACCATGCTAGTGCTTTTTCATTCAGTATTTGCTGGTTAATCACACGATCATTTTGACTATCCGCCTTGCGCAACGAAAGAATTATTTTCTACTCCTCGGTCAAGGAGACTTTTTTCATCTTGCACCTTTGATCAACGGATCATTTGATCAAAGGCAATCGAGTAATCAGGGTTATTATGTATCCATTAATTTCTGATCTCAGGGATACATAAAGTTCAGCTTTGCTGATCATCAGGCATTGATTCCTTAACGGGAATTTCGACACTTTTATCTTGGTTCTAGACGCTTCACCACCACATAGACTTTATTTTCTCAGCCTGCGAAAACATATGTCTAAGCGTGAATTTTTGAAGTAGCTTTTCTCTCAAAGGATAAAAGTTTGTCGTTATTAGTGCAGCTACCTGATTATAATTTTGGGTGAAGGAGGCCTTTTTGAAACGATTAAAAGGTGTGCTCATTCCTATTCAAATACTTTTTTTGCTAGCTTGTCATCCTCAACCAATAACTATTACCATTGAATCTTATTAACGCTACCGTTTCTCAGAATGCTTACGAAACGACTATCACCACTGATTGCGCAGTTTTTGGTTTTCAGGACAATGAGGTAAAACTCCTTTTGGTTAAGCGATCTATCGAACCATTTAAGGATTTTTGGATGCTTCCTGGTGGAGCCATGGGAAAGGGACAAACGTTCGAGGAATCTGTTGATAATGTACTGTATGAGCTAACGGGAATCCAAAATATACATCAAAATCAAGTTAAGATTTACAGTAAGGTAGATCGTCATCCAGTCAAAAGAGTAGTTACAGTTTGTTTTTATGCACTCGTAAAGCCAGAGAATCACCCAGTGATCGCCAAAAATCATGTCTCTGATGTTGTTTGGCATTCTATCAAGAATTTGCCAAACTTAGGATTTGATCATGCAACGCTCGTTAAAGATGCTTGGAATGCACTTAGGGCTAATATGGAGCAAAATTTAACGTTCGGTGAGCTGCTGCCAGATAAATTCACCTTCAAGGAATTACAGGATTTGTTTGAAAGCATCCTCGGCGAAACACTTGATAGGAGAAATTTTCGAAAGAAAATTTTACAAATGAATCTGCTAGAACCGACCAATGAGAAGAAATTAGGCGTAAAAGGCGGACCTGAACTTTATAAAGTTAACCGCTAAGGTAGAGGTGTATTTTGGCTAATTCATTAACTGCGTATATATTACACAGAACAATGAAACTCAGAATGAAATTATATACCCCAATTTTACTCACGCTTCTTATTACCAGTTGTGCAGACGGTCCTTCGCTGACACTACAGAATACCCAGTCAGAACAACTAGAGAACCAGCCCTTATTAATAAATCGTTCCAACTTTGATATCGGTGAGGATGATTACTTGCTATTTCTTGACGATTCAAAAAAACCAATTCCTGCCCAGTTCGACGATCTTACTGGCGATGGTATTTGGGATGAGGTAGCTCTTGAGTTGAGTTTTGATTCTTTCGAAGCGCTTGAATTGAAATATGAGGTAATCACTGAGAGCCAAATCCTGGATTTCGAAATCAAAACAGCTGCTCACCTAGGGTATAGCCAAGACCGAGATAACAGCTTTGTATCGGTTATTGAAAACGTGAGACCTAGTGATCATGTAGCACAAAGCACACCGTTTCTATACCAATTTGAAGGACCAGGTTGGGAGAGCGATAAGGTTGCTTTTCGGGCTTATTTTGATAGCAGAAATGGCAAAGACATTTTTGGCAAGACCACTTCAGAAATGCTACTTCCAAGTGTTGGATTGGGAGACAACTACCACGAGTTAAATGATTGGGGAATGGATATCCTGAAGGTAGGAGGATCTCTTGGCGCTGGAGCTGTGGGGATGCTCAAAAATGATACTATCTACCGCCTGACAAATACCAAAAAAGCGCGCTTTAGCATAATACATCAGGGTCCTGTTCGTACGGTGATCGAACTCACTTATGAAGGTTGGGAAGTAGAGGAGTCTACCTATGATCTTATAGAGACTATTTCTATATGGGCAGGCAAGCGTCACTATGAGAGTGTTTTACGTCTCTCAGGTGATGGTCAGGACACGTTGGTTACTGGTATTGTTAATCTTAAAGGGTTGGCAGCTAAAACCGTAGATGGCCCTAATAGCAGCCTACAATATACGTATGGCAAACAAAGCGAAAGTGGAGATTATCTAGGGTTGGGATTGATCGTTCCTAAAGATGGATTGATCGCTTTTGGTGAGGCTCCTATATCAGGTGCTGGAGTTACCAACACTTACACCGCTTTATTGAAACCCGTAAACGGGCTTTATCAATATGCATTTTACGCGGGTTGGGAACTTGAAAATCCTGACTTCACAAACGAAGGGTCTTTTATCGAATTATTGAAGACTGAGACCATTTTATTTAATACTTCAATTGAAATTAAAAAATAGATATGACACAGGTTAGATTTGGGTCACACCCAGAAGATGTAAAAAGATTTACTACAGAGGAACTCAGAGGGCGCTTTCACATTCCAGAAGTGATGAAGAAAGGAGAGATCACGGCAGTTTATTCGATGCATGATCGAATGATTACTTTAGGAGTGGTTCCTACCAGTTCGGCTCTGGAGCTTCCAACTTTCGATGATTTAACAAAAGCGACCTATTTCCTTGAGAGAAGAGAGCTTGGTATTATCAATGTTGGCGGAAAAGGTAGTGTAAGTGTTGACGGATTGGTTTACACGGTAGAGAATCGCGAATGTGTTTATGTAGGAAAGGGTAAAAAATCTATTCGTTTCACCAGTGATTCGGCAGATAACCCAGCTGAGTTTTACTTGAACTCATGTCCAGCACATACCGAGTATCCGACAGTAAAAGCTGTGATTGGAGATGCCAATAAGGTGGAGTTAGGATCTGGTGATAACTGTAATGAACGCACGATATATCAGTATATCCACGAAGCTGGAATTCAAAGCTGCCAGTTGGTAATGGGTATTACAGAGCTTTCAAAAGGTAGTATTTGGAATACTTTTCCACCGCATACGCACAACAGAAGAATGGAAGTCTACTTCTACTTCAACATGCCTGAAGATCAGATTGTGATGCACTTCATGGGACAGCCACAGCAGACAAGACATTTGGTGATGACCAATAAGCAGGCGGTTATTTCACCAGAGTGGTCGATTCACTCAGGAGCAGGGACTTCCAATTATTCATTTATCTGGGGAATGGCCGGTGAAAACCAGGCATTTACAGACATGGATGGAGAGCAATTAACCTCAATTAGATAATTATGGTACTCGATTCATTTAGCCTTAAAGGCAAAACAGCATTGGTCACAGGTTGTAAAAGAGGAATAGGCAAGGCAATGGCCGAAGGTTTAGCAGAGGCTGGAGCAAATATTATCGGAGTGTCAGCTTCACTGGAGCTCACTGGTAGTGTGGTAGAGAAATCAATCAATGCTATTGGTCAGTCATTCAAGGCGTACCAAAGCGATTTTTCGGATAGAAAGTCATTGTACCGTTTCCTAGAGCAAGTGAAAACTGAGAATCCTACTATTGATATATTAGTCAATAATGCAGGAACGATCATGCGTAAACCTGCAGCAGAACATCCAGACGAATACTGGGATCAGGTAATCGAGGTTAACCTCAATGCGCAGTTTATTATCTCAAGAGAGATCGGAAAAACAATGATTGAGCAGGGGAGTGGTAAGATCATCTTTACTGCTTCGCTACTTACTTTTCAGGGAGGAATTAATGTCCCTGGGTATGCCGCTAGCAAAGGCGCTATTGGTCAATTGACCATGGCACTTTCCAACGAGTGGGGATCTAAAGGAGTGAATGTAAATGCAATCGCTCCAGGATACATTGCTACTGATAACACACAAGCGCTGCGCGAAGACGCAGATAGGAGTGAGTCCATTTTGGCAAGAATACCTCAGAGCAGATGGGGCCAACCTGAAGATTTCAAGGGACCTGTTGTGTTTCTGGCTTCTAAAGCATCTAACTATATGAACGGCTCTATCATAACAGTCGATGGTGGTTGGATGGGTAGGTGATAGATTCGAACATTTCTTACTCGATAATTGAGCTATTTTGCTTTTGTAATGGTTTATAAGTTTATCGTAAATAAGAACTCATTGTGACACAAAATATTGACATGCAGTATTTTGTGAGGTGATGGGTTTTCTTTTAGCAGCATTCGCGATTTTAGGTGAGGGACAAAAAACCAAGAGCATTTCTTGTATTTTCAGACATTTCCAAAGTCTCACTGAGGTTCACTAAATTGTTAGTTATGGAGTTCCCTTCTTCGTAATTGTGGTCTTTCAAGGAATCACTGAATGAAAGCACCGCTCAATTGCGTGAGCCAATATTTCTGATTTGAATAGTCAGACTACTCTGAGGGACTCATCAAAATCAATGTTCGTTCGTCAGGAACCGCAGCGAGCAGTGCATTATTTCTTCCCCCCGATTTACTCCTTTATTTCCGTGCAATTTTATCTTAAAAAGAGCTTCAGCTTACAATACGGTAATTCTTCGTACGATTTTACCCTCTATTTAGCATTCTATGTCCATTCCATTATCTGATTTTTACATTATGAACTTTAACTTTTAATGTGAATAGGATTATGAGAATAATGAAACTTAAAACTAAATTCCTAGTCGGACTACTTGTAGTTATGGTATTCCAAGTAGGGTGTGGAGACGATGAAAATGGCACAGATGCTACTGCGCTTATTCCAGTTATACTATCTGTCTCGCCTGGCAGTGGAGGACCTGGTGATGATGTGACTATTACAGGTACTGATATGGATGCTGCAACTGCGGTTACTTTCGGTATTGTGCAGGCGTCCATCGTGTCAAATACTGCCACGGAAATAACGACTACTGTACCTGAGGGAGCGGCGACAGGTAGGATTTCTGTTACAACTACGGGAGGAGTAGCTGTTTCAACTGAAGACTTTGAAGTGATCATCGTGGGTGCGGCTACCGTAGCTTCTGTAAATCGAATTTCAGCAGAAGCCGGTGAAAATATCGTTATTACTGGAACAGAAATGTTAACAGTATCAAGTGCAATGATTGGTGGAGTGGATGCAACTGTCGTCGGGACTACCGAGACTACTGTGGAGCTAACTATCCCTGATTCGCCGCTGGGATTGAATACAATAGCACTAGTAAACGATGGTGGATCTGTTACTACCTCTACGGATGCGCTGACTTTTTACGTTATTGAGGTTCTTCCAGATTTCTATGAGACGTTTGACCGTGATACCATTTATTTCAGTACTGGTGGAGATGCGGAAATTACTTCTTGGGGAATTAGCAACGTAATAACAGGTGCAACCAAATTACCTTCGGCTATTCAGGGAAATTTTTATCACATAGAGGGTATAAGTGATCTTGATGATTCTGGGTCTTACACGGGACAAGTAGGACATAGAACTCAGGAAGCTGGCCATTTTGCCGATTTCTTCACGGTAGGTAGCGATGTAGCTGATTACTACTACAATGTAAATATCAATTTTGGTGAACTACCTGTAGACTATGATGGTGTTATGGCAGGTTTCAGATTGAGATTTGATGAGGGCTATGACGCTGATGGTGACGGGAGTACTTCTGACGAAACGCTAGAGTTTAGACCTACACCATCTGGATTGACAGATTTGGGTTATGCTGCCGATGAGAATGGTTGGTATACGCTTTCTATTTCATTCGATAAATTCATAGAGAGTGGAGCAAAAGATGGTGCAGGATCTTGGAATGTGTATGCTGCTGATCAGATGACGCGTTTCGCCATGGCTTCTCGTAGAGAGCATGCGGGCGATTATTCATTAAGCTTTGATAACCTTTTTATTACCAAAGGAGGGCCTTATAGCTTTCCTCAGTAATTAATAACTGATGCTAGGCAAAAGGGATAAATGTCCTTTTTGCCTTTTTTTAATGCCCTTGAATACTCAAAAGAGGGAAATTCAACTAAATCTAATTATTATGAAGACAGCATTACGATATGTATGCTTATGGGGCTTGATGTCTATCAGTTCCTTTGCATTTGCACAGGATATTTATATAAGTGAGATATACTTTGTTCCACCAGGGCCAGACACTACTGAGTTCATTGAACTGAGAGGTATACCAAACGCTGTTGTACCAGCAGATACTTATTTTGTGGGGTTAGAAGGTGATCCAGGAAGTTCTGCAGGAAAGGTCAGGTTTGTGATGGAGCTTGCCGGCAGAACCTTTGGCAATAATGGATACATGGCTTTTGTCATGAGCAGTAGTACCTATCCTACACAAGTTGATAACGAAGGCACTATCTTCTTTAATGATGGTAACTCGGGCTGGGTTGGTCTAGCTAGTGTAATCAGTCAGAGCAATGATGACATGCAAGATCTATCTGCAACATTTTTGATAATAACAGCTCCTGAAGCCCCAGCAAGTGGCAATGACGCTGATTCAGATGATGATGGAGTTATTGATAGATCTGGTTGGGTTGTGCTAGATGGTGTGTCTATTTTGGATGATGATCTAGAAGGAGGAGGAAAGGAATTAGCCAATGCCGAAATCGTTTTTTCTACTTTGACGGAAGAAAATATCACTATGTCTCCTACTGCAAATTTTGTACAGACTATATCTGATGGTAGCGAATGGGAAGGAGATTATGTCTCGCGAATAGGTCATAGCACAGGCAGCACGATAGCAGATTGGTTCTGCTCCGATTCCAACAGTAGCGGTGGTGATATGCCACCATTCTCCACATCCGGAACGAAAAATACGGATAGCGATTTTGGCAATCTGGAGTTTATCTCGATAGGTGGACCCAACTTTGAAATCACCTACTCTGCTGACGGATTTGAGCCGGCTGATCCACGGCCAACGCTAAACCTAAAAGTAGATCTTTCACTTTCTTCCTCAGCGGATATCGCATGCCATGATCTGACGGTGGCTGCTGATCAGACATTGACTATCAATGCTGGTCATACCTTGACGGTCAATGGAAATGTGAAAAATTTGGGGTCAATCATTATTAAGTCAGGCGCTTCTTTGATTACTCAAGGTGGCGCTTCGGTAACTGGTAACGTAACGATAGAGCGAAATACATCTTTTGCCGATGGGCGCTACAGCTTTGTAGGTACTCCAGTAGAAATGAGTGGTGATATTACCGGTTCGGATCTTGGTGATTTCGTTAATTCCTATGATGAAACGGTAGGCTTTGACAATGGAGCGGGCATTAATAGATGGATTGATGCAGCTGGGATGACACTTGTGCCTGGTAAGGGATACACTCAAGCGGATCAGGAAGTTCTTACTTTTTCAGGAATACCCAATGCCGGTGATATTATGGTGGCTGGTTTGACTAAAACTACGGCAGGCACCTCCAACGCAGGTGACCAAGGCTGGCATTTATTAAGTAATCCGTATGCTGCGGCCATTGATGTTTCTAAGTTTTTGATGGCCAATTTAGGTATCGCTGCTTCCATTTCCATTTGGGAAGACGGAGGTTCGGATACAGGCAGAAGATCAAATGCTGATTACCTCACTTCCAATGCTATTGCTACAGTAAATGGATCTAGTAAAAGCTTCGAAGGATATATCGGAAGCGCTCAAGGATTTTTTGTGCAGGCCAACACCGATGGTATAGAGGTAGTTTTCAACGATTCTATTAAGGTAACTGGTAACAACGCTGATGCGAATTTCTTTAGAAAATCTATTGACAGCACTCCTGGGGTCAAACTGACTTTGAGTGATTTGACTAATTCTCATACCAATGAGCTGTTCGTTGGTCTTTTGGAGAATGCTACCTCTGGGGTTGATCGCTTGTATGATGCACCAAAACTTCTAGGTAATCAAGATTTGCAATTTTTCAGCTTAATAGCAGATAGCAGATATGCGATTCAAGGGATTCCTTTTGAGGAGAATATTTCAACCGAACTAGCTTTCAATCTTGGTGCTAATGCCAATATGGAGGTTAACGTAGCGGAGTTAAACGGATTGGAAGACGGCATGACTTTCCTCCTATATGATGTATTGAGTGGTGAGCTTCATGACCTGAGTACTCAGCGTTCTATTCAGTTTGCTGGTACTAAAGGATCTGATCAAAACAGGTTTGTGTTGACCTATGCTGCATTGGGTGTTTTATCAGTGGATGTTAATCAACTCGCACCGATCTATAGATTTGCCGATAATGTCTTGAATGTTACTTTTCCTGCGGAATTGAGTGTAGAATCCCTGATGGTCTACGACCTATCAGGTAAAATTATTTCTACAAAGGAAGCACTAGGAGAGTCGATCACTGAGTTGATTATCCCAATTAAAAACGACGGCATCAACATCGTGAAGATTGTAACCTCTGAAGGTGTTTTCACTCGTAAGTTTATCTTTTAATCAGATTAAATAAAAAGACATGAAAAGTTCACAAATCATATTAAGTATGGCATTTTTAGCGATGGCGTTTCTCCCGGCAATGGCTCAGGGATCTCCACCTGCTACTCCAATAGATGGTGGTCTTAGCCTACTACTGGCTGCTGGAGGGGTTTACGGGTTGAAGAAACTAAGAGACAGCCGCAAAAGCTAATCGATGTTGGTATTTTGTTTTAGAGGGTTATTCAACAAGGAATAACCCTTTTTTTATGTATACCTCTGAACTTACATTGCCCATGCTTTTTAACCTCACTGGGCAGATCATAAGGCCTTAAATCTTCTTAACTAGATAAGGTTCTTGAGCCCATGCTTTTAGTAATAATCAAGATTAACAGCTACTATAATTTTAATGAACCAAATGGTGCATCCCCACATCAATTTGTACTATTAAATGAAGTGGATGATAATCATATTCCATGTTTACAAAATTGTTTTTCGTCAAATCAAACCTTCAGTAAAGATTCCATAGCTGTTTTGTAGATTAGCGTAATTCTTAAAATAGGGCTATCGAAAATTTAATGGAAGGCTGTTGAAACTAATTTGGATTGGTCTTATTCATTTTGGGTATTTTAGTTTCAAAAAAAAAGAGCAGAAAAAAACAAGGCTGGAATAAAAGACAGAGGGTAATTGGATAATCTAGCATTATCCCATTTTCGTTAGACGCTGGAGTTATTAGGTTTCCAGTAAAACAAAAGGAGAACCCATAAATAAGTTAAATGGCTAACGGAAAAGCTAACAGCGAAAAGCTTTACAAAGTAAATGGGTAGAGAGCGAACAACTGAAATTCCTTTCCACCAAGATCAAGGAGGAACCTTACATTCCTCTGGATTTAAACAAGATATACCTATTATTCAGCTTACCAAAGCATAAAAAAACCTGTCAAGCTTTAGCTCGGCAGGTTAATGATGTGGGTTGTAATGCGTTTATTTTACCGCTTTAAGACTTTCATTGTATGATTTCCTTTGGAGTCTTCATAATGAACAAGGTAAATACCAAACGTGAGGTTTTCGGTTGGCGTGACTATGATGACATTTTTCTTATTTTCGATCCTAATCTTCATCTGTTTTCCATTGATATCTGTCAGTCTAAGATGTTGTATTTCTTGGAAGGAGTGCTGTATGTTTATGCGATCGATAAAAGGATTGGGATAGATTGATAGCTTATCTGGAGAACTACCTAGTAATATATTCGACTGGATGATCACGAGTATAGAGTCACTTACTTTGCTGCCTCTGTTGTCCCTAGCCTCAGCTCTGATCCAATACTGTCCAGCATTCATGTCAAACAGTTCGGGATCTTTGGCATCATCAAACCCCCAGGTATAAGGAACGCTATTGTCCGCACGCAAGAAGTTTTCATTTATGTACAGCTTTACATCAACCACAGAGCCATCTTCGTCAGACGCACCAACGTTGATTTTTACATTACCTCCTTCATCAAAAGTTGACCCGTCTTCTGGCGTTGAGAAAACCAGACTAGGTGGCTTGTTTACCACAAAGGATTGAGTAGCTAATGCCGACAAATCATCATCGTCAAATACCACCGCTTCGAGCACGTGTTCTCCAGGTGTAAGGTTAAATAGTAACGGATCTTCATTGGCAGACAATCCCCAAGAGTAGGGTGACTGATTCTTCGTGCCTACTAATTGTGCGTTTATGTAAAGAGATATTCTATTGATAGTTCCGTCTGAATCGGTAGCAGTTACCTCTACCTCCACATGCTGTCCTTCCTCTATGATTTGAGTGGACTGTGGCTTGATGAAGCTTACACTTGGAGCAGTTCCGACTGTGAAACTGATCTCTTCTGATTTCGAGTTATCTTCATTATCAGTAGCGGTAGCTATCAGCGTGTATTGCCCGGCGGTTAGATTGGAGAGGAGAGGATCTTCGCTGGCATTTGCGCCCCATTCATATGGTGCTGTTTCGATTCTTCTTAGTGCTTGTTCTCCAAGTTTTAAATCTACATTGACAATGGTACCATCAGGATCGGTCGCAGTGACCTCTACAGTTATTGATGATCCACGGCTGATATTCGCACCAGCCTTGGGGCTTATGAAGCTTACACTAGGAAGACTAGCGTCTTTCTCCAATCTTAGAGCTAATTGCGCTTCGAACAATGACCTAGGCTCTACCATTGAGCCAGCCATTTCGTTAAGTCCTTCGTTTTGAAAGTTTACTGTGTGATTTGATTGAAAACCTATAAAATATGGGTCTGCATAAGTGTTGCCATTTCGACTATTGACTAACCAAAAGTTATAGTTTTTAGATCCGGACGCCACATGTCTGAAATTCCAAAAGACAAAGTCCCGTGCATGGTGAGGGTAGCTTTCATAAGGCCCTCCATTCCGGTCAAATACACCTCCCTTTACATCGTCCATCAGGGTGGCGTAGGGCTGTCCGCTGTGTGCGTCTAGGCTTTGATTTTCTTGCATAGAACATCTGAGATAGACCGTATTTACTCCTGAATATCCTGTGCCTGGTCCATGGTGTTGCCCCGATTCATCCACGCAATCTTTAACCAAAACACCGTAGCTCCTACGGGTCAGAAATGAGGCATGGCCTTTTTCTCCTGAGATATTCACGTTTTCTATGGTAACTCCGATAGATTGTCGCACATCCACTACTTCACTCCAGCCAATAAAGTTACAGTTTCGCATCCAAGCATTTTGTGCATATTCGAATTGCACGGCGCTCCAGCCATAATCATGAATATCATCTTTATGATGTACAAAGGTTTCTCCATAGATTTCCCAATTACTAGTGAATAGTATATCTTCTATACCGACCTCACTGATAGTTTCAAGGTTTTTAATGTTGTAAGAAGTAGATAATACTGGCAGATCAGTTTGGATAGGGTTCGCGAAGGTGACTTGATTGCCTGTGATAGATTCAATCAAATGTGGCTCGTACACGGTCATGCCGCCTCCAGAACCAAAGAGTCTTGACCAGTTGCTTGATAGCTGTAAATCTCCAAAATGAGCTCTGGCAAATTCTTCACTTTTATGACTGATGTATACCGCTTGACCTTCGCTGAGGCCTGAAGCATCTACTACATTGATATTGAAGTCTCCTCTACTTACTGCATCAGTTATTTGGGTGATGGTACTAAGATTGGGACTTTCAGGCGCAAATTCAAATTGCCAGTGGCCGTTTACTGCACGAACTTTATCCATAAATATCTGAGTGCCTCCCTCAGCGTTCCCGCTTCCTTTGAGTACAATATTGCTTCTTCGAATTTTGATGAATTTTGATGCGTCATTGTCTGCGCTTACAATGAATCTTCCAGCTGGGAAATACACTACGGCTGGAGCATCCGATGCTTCTGCAGCATCTATAGTCGACTGTATAGCATCATCATCATAGCCTTCATCATCAGCAACAGCGCCATAATCAGTCACATCAAACTTGGCCCAGTTGGAAACATCTGGTATGGGGGTTTCTGAAAATTTGTAGCCTGCATAGGAAAAATCCAGTAGGGTAGGCTTGGTTCCGTTAGCTTTTGCATCTAGGAAATTTTGCCATACCTCAGGAGTCTGAGCCGATGAGGTAAAACCAACAAGCAATAATATAACTGAATATAGAAATTTCATAGACTTCATTTTTGTAAAGTTGTTCCTGAGACGACAGGTATAAATTCAAGGAAAGATCCCTTGAAACTTTGATTCAAGACGGTCATTTTTACTGGATTACCAGCTTTAGTTGGTTTAACAACGATAGAGGCTTTACCATTTGCCATTTTAATAGATGAGCTTCCAGTGGGAGTACCAAGGCTTTCATTCAGTTTGCCACCTGATAGGCATTGGAAATAGACACGTTCTTCATATTCAAGACATCTCAAGCCATTTTTGTCCAAAGCAATAGCAGTGATGAGATAGTCTCCGTCTGATCCGGTTTCATATGATAATGCTAGTTTTGAAGGTGCTCCAGCTCGTTCGAATCTGTAGTTTACTGTCATCTCATCATCGGCAATTTTATTACCGTTCTGATCAAATGCGATGGCTTTTAAATCGTTTTTCCCATCAGCAAAATCTACTTGCCAGCTGAGACCACATGCTGGAAAAGACTTCATATTTCGTGTTTTGGTACCGAGGCTTTTTCCGCTACGAAACAACTCAACTTTATGAGCATTACTGAAGACATTCACTTCTCTAGCTAAGCCTTCCGGGCCTGATCTGTCCGTCCAAGTATGCGACTCGATATAGGCAAAAGACTCATCCGACCAATAGCTTTTGAATACATAATAGGCATCTTTGGGATTACCTTCTCTATCAGTAAGCCCCTTTTGATTCATGTATGGGATGTCATTTTCTGGTCTTAGGGGAGTGGCAAAATCTTTGAATGCCCATTGCGCATTTCCTGCAAACCTGTCGTGAGATTCTGTAATCATCAGATGCCAATCGAATAGGTCTACTATGTAGTTTTCACTCCAGTCTCCTCGCTGCGCTATATTGGCTACTTCTACTTGGTTAATCGCTTCCTCCCAACCACTAGGATTGATAAAGCCATCACCGGTGATTGGCGTTTCCGTGTGCCTTCCAAAGTGGCTACTTCCGCCATATTCCATGTGCAGGAAGTGTGGATATTTATCCAAATATTTATCTAAAGCCTTGGCGTAATTTTCATAGCTACCCGAGTACCACCCCGACCAGATAGATGGACTGAAAACGTCTATGATATCTGCACCTTCGTAGTATTTTCTGATTGAGGTTAATCGGATAGGATCCATCTCATGAGCTATGTCGTTGAGCTCTGTTAAGTAACTATTAATCTCAGTTCTGTCATCGCCATTGTCAAAATCAGGGAGCCAGTAGATTTCATTTCCAAGTGACCAAAACACGATGCTTGGATGATTGTAATTTTGATCAATCATTTCTTTTAGCAACTGTGTAGTGTTAGTTTTCCATTGGTCATTACCTAAACCTCCACGGCACCATGGTAGTTCATCCCAGACTATGATTCCTAGCTCATTACAGGCTTTGTATATTTCTGGATCTTGCGAATAATGTCCTAGTCTTACGAAGTTGGCTCCCATGCCTTTGATTAGCTCCATGTCTCTGCGGTGTAACTCATTGGGCATTGCAGCTCCATATCCTGCATGTTCTTCATGTCTGTGAGTTCCTCGTATCAGGAGCTTTTCACCATTGAGATAGAATGATCCAAACTCTTTGAATTCAAACCATCGGAAGCCTATGGTTGTATTGTCGCTATCTACTACTGTTCGCTCATCATTAAGTAGGTCTACTTTCACTGAGTATAATGTCGGTGATTCTATACCCCAGAGTTGAGGTTTAGCTATTTTCAGACTTGCAGTGACTATTTTTTCGTTTACCGAAATACGATTTTTCGTTACTACTTTTCCATTTGGGCCGATCAGTGAGACCAAGACCATACTTGATTTGTCCAAATTGCCATTTATAGTTACTTGCACATTGGCCACTGCACTGGACTTGCTCACATCTGGTGTAGATATTTTGACTCTTTCTATATAAGTATTGTTGACAGTTTTCAGCCAAACATCTCTGGTGATACCACCGTAAATAAAGAAATCTGACTTTTGAGAAGGAATAACTTCGCGGTTGTGCCCATTGTCTACTCGTACGAGTATTTCGTTTGCGCCACTGTTAAGAAATTGGGTGATGTCAATTTCAAAGCCGACATATCCTCCAATGTGCGCTCCGGCCATTTGTCCATTCACATAGATTTCCGAAGTGATATTGACTCCTTCGAAGTAGAGTAGATATTTTTTGGTACTCTCTTTTTGCGTGATCGCGAGCTCTTTTTTATACCAGCTTGCATCTCTTCTATAGCCTGGTACTAGATCAGTGGCATCTAGACTATTCCACGAATGCGGTAGGTCAACACTGGTCCAGTTATTACTAGTTGCTGCTACTTTTGGTTGTTTGTGAGGTTCTTCAAGGTAACTCCATTCGCTGTTGATATTTACGATAGTGCGTTGACCAAAGAGCTGGATACTGCACAGAATACTGAGTATGATTAGCGTGTTTTTCATTCCGATAGGATCATTGAATTAAAATTGAACACCCTGTCTTACGAGTGCCTCTAGGTAGTAATAGTCAGCATAACTGATAGGTAGATCTACCTCGTCGTTTTTCGGCATATTGCCAGTGCTATGTTTCAAGATGAAGGGAACTGCTTGACCTTCATTTAAGACGTATTGTTCTGAAGAAAGTGTGTTTATAATAAAGGCGGCTTCCTCTTTGTATCTTATCGCATTTTCTGTCGAGCAAGTTGATAGTTCTGCGAGGGCAGAGGCGATGATCGCAGCAGCTGAGGCATCTCTAGGCGTATTTGGTATTTTTGGATCGTCGAAATCCCAGAATGGTATCTTGTCTTCAGGAAGTCGCGGATGACTCAGGATAAATTCGGCAATAGCCTCGGCTTGGTCTAGATAAGCTTTGTTGCTCGTGTAGCGATAGGCCATTGTAAATCCATAGAGTCCCCAAGCTTGTCCTCGTGCCCATGACGACTCAGCGTTGATTCCCTGATGCGTGATTTTCTTAATCACTGACCCAGTTTCTGGGTCATAGTCTACCACGTGAAAGCTGCTGTTGTCTGCTCTGAAATGATTCTTGAGTGTCACAGCAGCATGGGAGTCTGCTACCCGATGAAACGTACTATCTCCGGATAGTCTTGTCGCTTCGAATAATAACTCAAGATTCATCATATTGTCGATGATCACAGGAAATGTCCAACGATCCTTTCCAAAATCCCATGATTTGATACAGCCCACTTCAGGGTCGAATCGTGTGGTAAGCGTCCGAGCAGCTGCGACGACTAACTCAGCATACTTTGGGTTATCAGTGAGTCGATGAGCATTTCCAATACTACAGAAGACCTTGAAACCCATGTCATGTGTGCGGTCGTTGAATTGCTGGTCTTCAAGGTGAGGAAGCCACTCCTCAGCTTTCAGTAGGTACCGATCATCACCAGTGAGCTCGCTGAGGAATAGTAGACTACCAGGGTAGAATCCACTCGTCCAATCTTTGGAGGGAACACCTCTCACTTCACCATTTGGCTCCATGCTTCTAGGGAAAGCTGTAGGTGTTACCGGGTAGTTGAGCATTTCGTCAAGTCTTGCTTTTACCAAACTGTATTGTAGAGAATCTTCCATATTCTCCTCCGTCAGTTGATCAGGTCTTTCTGGGATTTCCTTCGTTTTTTGCTCTTGGTCACATGCCCAAAAAGCGATACCGATGACTATAAACAAAAGTGCGTGCTTCATTTAATATCCAAAGTTTTGAGTGAGGTTCGAATTAAGGCTGATTTCATTTTGAGGAATAGGAAAGAGGTAGTCCCTTGCTGCGTCAAAATTATTATTAGGTTCGAGACCATTTGCCCCAAAAGCCTCAGAACCGAGTTGGCGTCTTTTAATATCATACCACCTAGTAAACTCAAAGGCTAACTCATATTTTCTTTCGGTCAGGATAAAGTCTCTGAATGAACTCTCGTCGTATGCTGCTAGGTTAATATTTGCAGGAACTAGGCGATCATTGGCGATTTCTCCGTCGAGCTCTCTTCGAGCTCTTGTTCGAATCTCATTTACGTAGCTTATTGCTTCTGCGTTTGGCCCGCTGTTGATTTCATTTAGTGCCTCGGCAGCTATCAGTAAAATTTCCGCATAGCGCATAGCAGAGTAGTTATGGTCTGAGTCTCTCCCGTTGAGGCCGGCGTTTCCGAAAGCCCTAAAGTACTTGGCTATGTGTGGTCTGGCGATTCCTCTAGACGCTTGGTTCCAATACCTATAATGAGTTGCAGTGTCACCCATGATCGTCACTGTATCAAAAGCCACATCCTTGCGATAATCACCCTGATCCCAGTCCCTATAAGCGGCCAATGAAGGAACAGCTACGCTCCAGCCTTCTCCGTTGGGGAAGCGCTCGTCTCCTCTAGCTCCTGTGACTGATGGTAGGTAGTCTCTAGTAAGGTCACCAAAACCTGATAATGACGACTCGTCTTGTCCTCTAAAGTCTACACTAAAGATGAGCTCTTTCGCATTACTTATATCATCAATGGCACGTGCATCGAAGAGGTTTTGAAACTCTGCGGCTAAGTCGTACTGGAAGGTGGTTTTATTGTCAATAACAAACTTGGCCTGATCGTATGCTTTTTGCCAATTGGAGACATCCTCTTGTCCCAAAGTGAGGTAGACAGATGCAAGGAATGCTGCAGCCGTTCCTTTGGACGGTCTTGCTCTAAATGATCTCGTGTCTGGTAGCCATTCTTTGGCGTATGCCAAATCCTTGATGATCTCCTCATAGATCATTGGTACTGGTGTTTCTTTAATTGTATATGCGAGCCCAGCATCTCTAAATGCAAAATTGATGTAAGGCATATCTCCGAAAATTCTCACAAAATGGTAATAGATAAAAGCTCTTCCAAATCGGGCTTCCGCTATCAGTTCATTTTTGGAGTCTTGGTCTAGCTCCATGTTGCTGATGCCCTCCAAAGTGTAGTTTGCGATAGCTATTCCTTGAAACCCTCTTGGCCACAGCTCTAAGATCATCGCATTGGATGCGTCCATCTGGAAGTCATTGACTTGTATTCTAGCAGCAGTGGTTGTTGGATCACCAATATCAGCCATATCGCTACGTAGGAGTAGTGCGAGTGTTAGTTTTCTTCCCCACATCTCCTCAGAGGAGATCGCTGTATAGATTCCATTGAGGCCTGTGATAGCATCTGCTTCCGTTTTAAAAAACCCTTCTGGGGCCAGGAGCCCTATCGGTTCTTCATCTAACGTGCTACAGCTCGAAAGGCTGAAGATCACTAGAAGCGCGTAGATGGATGATATTTTTATGAATTTCATACTGTTATCTTTTATATAAATCCTACTTAGTAGGTGATATTGAAATCGTATTTTGAGGGCTATGAAGCTGCTATTTGCGCAATAGTTCGCATCTTATTTGCTTGGATTAGAGACCTATTTTTACACCTATTGTATAGTTCCTCACATTGGGATAGCTACCATAGTCCAATCCGAGCATCAAGTTTCCGTTTGCACTGTTAGCCCCATTTCTGTAGCCAACCTCTGGGTCTAGTCCTGGGAACTCGGTCCAAGTCAGTAAATTCTGAGCACTTGCATATAGCTTCAATGACCTGATTTTCAAATTGTTTGTCATTTTTTTTGGTAGGTTATAACCGAGCATTATATTTTTCAAACGTATGTAGCTAGCATCGTATAGCCATCGAGTACTTACTCTTTTGCTTCTTCCAGAAGAAGCCTTTGGTACGTCAGTATTGGGGTTTGTAGGTGACCACCGACGGAGTGCATCTGTAGTTGCATTATTAGCTCCTGATAAGATGTCTAGTTCCATCAAGGTATAGCTCAACATATCGCCACCCTGAGAGCCAAGGAACAATACACTCAGATCAAAGGCCTTATATCGGAAGGTGTTATTGATAGACCATGTGAAATCTGGATTCGGATCGCCGATGATGGAGCGATCATCATTGTTTAGCTGATTATTGCCATCTAGGTCTCTAAATTTTTCACCGCCGGCTTCCTCTTCAAACCCTGATCCATCTAGAAAGACATCTCCATTCTGGTAAATACCATCGTAGGTGAATCCATAGAATACACCCAATGGCTCTCCAACTTTGATCACTTGACTCTGGCCAGAAGCGAATGTTCCGAGTAAAAAATGTCCAGGAGCAGAACCATAAAAAATAGCGGTATTGTTATCAGGCAATTCCAAGACTTTGTTTCTGTTTCGAGAGAATATGAAATCGGTTTCCCACTTGAGGTCACCTACTAGGTTCTTCGTATTAAGGGTAAGCTCGATTCCTTTATTTTCTATTTTCCCAATGTTTTGGAATTGGCTTCTGATACCAACGTAAGTAGGGACAGGTCTCGCAAAGAGTAAGTCTGTCGTAACCTTCTCGTAGTAATCCACTGTTAGGTTGGCGCGCCCCTGGAAGAGTCCAATGTCTACACCAATATCTAGCTACCCCGTAGTTTCCCAAGTGAGGTTATCATTCGCTATTTCGTCAAGGAGAATACTGTTTACTTGATTGTTACCCACTGAGGAATACACAGCTTGGAATCTTGCTAGCGATTGGAAAGGACCAATGGCTTGGTTTCCTACCAGACCATAGCTTGCCCGCCATTTCCATTGGCTGATAAGTCTTACTGATTCTAAGAATGATTCGCCTTTCATGTCCCAGCCAATGGCCCCAGAAGGGAAAAATGCCCATTTTTTATTAGCAGCGAAGTTGGAAGCACCGTCATAGCGAGCAGTAAAAGTCAAAATGTACTTGTCAAGTATGGAGTAATTAGCACGTGTGTAGTACGACTTGAGAATGGACTCGGTAAGACCAGAATTGGGTGTATCTGGTGTAGCTCCTTCGCTGAGATTTCTAAAAGAAGTGGAATTGGAGATAAAGCCAAATGACGCAGCATCAAGGTTTTCGCTACGATTGCGTTGAAAGGAATAACCAGCAACTACAGATAATCTACCGGGTCCAACCTCGTTTTCGAATGAAAAATAGTTTTCGCTCAATAAATTACTTCGTCTATCCGTATCAATGGTGGCTAATCCTCCGCGACCGGCACCTCTTAGCAGTGTCGTGGGATAGAATTCACCTTCACGTGAATGATTGACTGTGATGCCAAAAGTAGACTTAAACTTCAGCCATGAGAACAACTCATATTGCCCAAAGCTGTTGATTTGATACCGTTCGGTAAGTCGCTCACGATCAAAGGCTCTGGTGAGCGCAAACGGATTGTCTATGTCATCACCAACAGCAGAGATATTGAACGAACCATCGCTAGCATAAATACCTAGATCAGGATTAAATCTGAAAGCAGATGAAACGGCACCAGTGCTTCCCGATCCGCCCGATGACTCTTGGGTGTTTATACCCGTGTTGGTACTTGTTCTGCCATACATGTTGAGTCCAAAATTTAACTTATCAGTTCCTTTGATATCGAAGTTTGCATTGATACTGTACCGTTCGTAGGAAGATCCCTCTATAGCGCCCTGTTGATTAAAAGCCGTTCCTGAGATATAGTACTTCACATTGTCCGATCCTCCACTTAAAGAAATTTGATTGTTGGCCATGTAGCCAGCTCTGTAGACTTCATCTTGCCAATCGGTGTTTTGTCCGAAACCAACATACGACTCGTTGACCTCTTGTATATAACTTGTGAACTGATCGCCATTTAACAGGTCTAACCTATTAAGCACTGTCTGAACTGAATAGGAAGAGTTGAAATCTGCTTTCAGTTTTCCTGATTTTCCTCTCTTCGTGGTAATCATAATTACACCGTTGGCACCACGCGATCCATAAATAGCTGTTGCTGATGCATCTTTCAGTATTTCCATGGATGCGATATCTTCTGGCGGTGGCATCTCCGCACCTACAAAACCATCCACTACTCTTATTGGGTTACTGCTGGCATTGATAGAACTACCGCCTCTTATTCTGATATTGAAATCCGAGCCTGGTTCGCCTCCATTGTTGGATTGTATTTGCACACCAGCCGCTCGTCCCTGCAGTGTCTGGATAGCTGAAAGTGCTGGAAAAGTTGTCAGCTCTTCAGCACCTACAGATGAAACAGCACCTGTCAGGTCGCTTTTCCTTACCGTTCCGTATCCAACGACAATCACTTCAGCAAGTGCTTGTACATCGCTTTCCATTTGGATATTTAACACGCTTTGTGTTCTGAGCATGACTTGTTGTTTTGTGAATCCTACGAAAGAGAAGTTGAGTTTCTCTCCACTTGTTACTTGGAGAGCGTATTTACCTTCAATATCGGTGATGGTTCCTCTAGGTGTGCCATCTATTGTAATGGTCACTCCGGGGAGTGTTTCACCATCCTCGGCAGAAGAAACTGTACCCGTAATCGTTTGGACTGACTGTGTACGGACCGAATGATGAGCGACCAGAAGGACAATCAGTAAATAAAAAAGTGGAGGTTTTTTATAATACATATAAAGACAATTAACTCATGTAAATAACGAATAGCACCATTCCTACTATCACTAAGCCTAGCAGTAACTGGCGAATTGTGAATGTTCTTTTCACGATATGGACTTTTAAAATTTAGACTACAATAATAGAATTGACTGTAGATGAAGAAGTCCTGAATAGGGATCAAATTCGTACAAATAGTTGGAGAAGAGCCTCTTATTTGTCTTTTGACTTAGCTGCTTTGAATTTTGCAGCATATTTAGATGGAGTGATGCCATGGTATTTTTGAAATGATTTGCTGAAGTATTTAGGGTTTTTGTAACCTACTTCGAAGCATACGCTTGAGACACTGACTTTGCCTTGCTCTAGTAGTCGAGCTGCTCGTTTCATGCGCATTCCAAATATGAACTCATTGGGAGTGAGGTTGGTCCAAGTCTTTAGCTTGGTGAATAACATGGTTCGGCTCACGCCAAGTTCTGTACAGAAGAGCAACACATCCAAGAACTCATTTGATATGTTGGCATCCACAATCTTAATGGCTCGTTTCATCAGTTCTTCATCTACTGAGCTGAGCGTAACTTCGCTTGGTGTAATTGATTTTTCGTCTCTAAATCTGTTCTTGAGGTTCTCCGTCACAGAGATCATATTTTTCACCTTTATCTTCAATTCGCGTATATCGAATGGCTTATTGATATAATCATCAGCTCCTGATTCCAATCCTTCATATTTGAAAAGGAGAGAGGTACGAGCGGTTACAAGTATCACAGGAATGTGACTTAGTCGAATATCTTCTTTGATGCTTGCACAAAGGGCTATGCCATCCATTTCAGGCATCATTACGTCACTTATTACCAGATCTGGAAGTTCTCGAATAGCCATTTCAAGCCCTTCTCGTCCGTTGGCAGCCTCTAGAATAGTGTATTCATTCAGCAAGCTGACTATGAAATTTCTCAATTCAGGATTGTCTTCGACTATGAGTAACTTTTTACTAAATTTCGTAGCGGGAGAATCGATTGTTTTTTCTAGTTCGTTAGGGGATTCAAATTTTAGGTATTCGGTGTAGCGTTCTAAGTTTTCACTGTCGCGGAAGTTTTCAATAATTTCATTTGACTCTAGGTGATTGCTACCTTTTGGTAGATTTATAACAAACGAAGCGCCCTTGCCTAAGCCTTCACTCTTAACCGCTACAGTACCGCTATGCAATGCAACCAAACCCTTGACTAGGGCAAGCCCGATACCTGTTCCTTTTACTTGAGCTGTGGTGAAGTTTGAATCGTGTACCTGATAAAATCGATCGAAAATTCTTGGTAGTTCAATAGATTCAATCCCAGCTCCCGAATCAGATACGGTAATGCTAATCGTCTCTAAATGGTCACTTATTGAAATATTAATGCTTCCTTTTTTCGATGTGAATTTGAATGCATTGGAGATGATGTTATAGAGGACCCTCTCCATTTTGTCTCGGTCATAGTATATAAGGAGTTCATCAGATCCACTCGTAAAGTTAAATTTGTACCCCTCATTCTTAGCATGGTTTTGAAAGGACACAAACACTTCTTTGGTAAATTTAACAATGTTACCTTCTGCTGTTGCAAGTTTTGATTCGTTGTTTTCCAGCTTTCTGAAGTCCATGAGTTGATTGATCAACTTGAATAACTGATTGGCATTTTTTTCTACCGTGATGATTTGCTTGTAGAGTTTGCTGCTGCCTCTGTATTCGGCTATGATTTGCTGTAGAGGACCCAAGATTAAGGTGAGCGGCGTGCGAAACTCGTGAGATATGTTTGTGAAAAATTGAAGCTTCAGTTTGTTAACCAGTTTTTCTCGTTCATTAGATTCATGCTCCAGCATGAGGTCATTCTCTAGCTTGTCTCTGGTCTGGATAGTTTTGGCTAAAAAATAAATTGCGGTTATGATAAGTAAAGTATAGCCAGCAAAAGCCCAAGGCGTTCGCCAAGGAGCAGGACTAACTTTGATCGTCAGTGCGGTAATCTGACTGCTCCATTCTCCATCGTTGTTTTGACCTTTTACTTCGAAGGTGTATTCTCCAGCTTCCTGCACTGTGTAGGAAGCAATATTGGATGTACTATTAGTCCACTCACTTAGTCCTTTGAGCCTGTAGGAATAGCTATTTTTCCTAGGGTTGACATAGTTAGGCATGGCAAAGCGCACGGAAAAGGTAGACTGGTCATACGCTAGTGCTATGGTCTCTGTAGTGGAAAGGGCAGTCGTTAAGATTCCTGTTATATCTAATGGCTTTACCTTCTTGCCATTAAGATGAAAATCGGTCAAAACTACTTTAGGAGCATAAAAATTATACTTCATTTGCTCTGGAGAAAAGTAGGTTATACCCTGAGGACTTCCGAAATACAGCGTATTATTTGTGTCTTTGAATGAAGCATTGCTATTGAATTCATTCGAGATCAGTCCATCCGATTCTTGAAATAACTGTTTTTCACCTGTGTCTGGGTTGTAGCGTAGGATTCCATTGTTACTACTAATCCATAAATCACCGTTGGTTCCTTCCTCTATGGAATGCACAGTATTACTAGCATTTGGAATATCAGAGAATAATTTAATGAGTTCAAACTGCTTGCTTGTTTTTAGGTAGAGTCCATTTTCTTTAGTACCCACCCAAAGTCTGTCTGATGAATCTTGATAAATACAGAGTACATCTTCGCCGGACTGACTCGCTGGATTGTATAGATATGTTTGGAATGATATGTTCTCAGCGTCTAGCAGTGTGTTGGATATGAAGTTGAGTCCGTTTTGAGTACCGACCCAGATTCCTTCTGTTTTGTCAGTAAATACTACACGTACCTGATTATCACTAAGTGAGTTGCTCCCTGAGATTTTTTGATAGGTGCTAATGTTCTTTGATGCTTTGGAATATTTAACAAGACCACCTCCAAATGTCCCGATCCAATAGTAATCCTTCGATTGAGCTAATCCATAAACACTGTTATGTGGTAGTGAATTGTCGGTGTTAAGGGTTTTATCAATTGATTTGGTTTTGAGGTTGTAAAAACTCAAGCCAGCGTTGAACGTCCCAATGAGCATGATTGCTTCATCGCGCATCAATATTTTGATGTTTTTACTTGGGAGTTTCGAGGTTTCGTTTTTTATATACGAGTAATTCTTATTTCGATCAATGACTGTTATCCCACCGCCTTCTGTTGCCATATACAAGTTTGATTCGTAGGACTCAATCGCGCTGACCACATTATAGCTGAGGCCAGTGCCTTTTCGAGATTTCTCAAGAGAACGAAAATTGAAATTGAACGGATTCCAATAATTGATCCCTCCATAGTAAGTACCTACCCACATAGCTCCCTGATGATCTAGGAATAGGGATTTGATTGTGTTTTTACTAAGGCTGTTGTCATCATTTTCATCATTTACAAGGTGGATTATTTGTTCATCGGTGGTGAAGATGTCAAGACCGCTGTAAGTACCGATCCAAAGATTACCTGCTGCATCCCTCTTAAGTGCCCGGATGTCATTATTTGCTAGTTGAGGTGCTTTGATTTCTTGGGTAAGCTCTTTGGTCTCAATATTCAATATTTTGAGACCTTGGCTTTTTGTTCCTAAATACAGCTTATTGTTCAGCACATTGATTGCCTGTATGTTAACGTTCTTGAGCTGATCAATCTCTTGGATGCTCATTTGACCAGCATCATCTTGAGATATAATGACTAGTCCGTTGCTGGTTCCTATCCAGACACTTCCGTTACTGTCCTTAGCAATTTCCATTATCTGACCGTTGAGAGACTGGTAAGGTGTGTCTTGGAAATTTCGGAATGCCTTCGTTTTAAGGTCTAATATGCAAAGTCCGTCGGAGGTACCAATCCAGACCTGCTCTTTGTTGATAAGTAGCGCGCGAATGGTATTAGAGGTGAGAGATGAGGAATTATTGGGCTGTTGGTAGTACCTCTGGAAGACCTCTTTGTTAGGGTCATATCTGTTGAGTCCATTGGTTGTGCCTATCCATAGATCCCCATTTTCGGCTGTCGCCAAATCAAGGATATCATTGTTGCTGATCGTAGTGCTGTCCTCTAGAACAGATCTGAAGATTTTAAATTCTTTACCATCAAATTGGTTGAGCCCATCTCTTGTTCCAAACCACATGAGCCTATTATGATCTTGAGAGATGGCTATTACTGAGCTTTGTGATAGTCCATCTGACGCATAGAAATGAATGAAGTCGAACGCTGAATGCTGGGCAAACAGACTCACAGAAATTAATATTGCGGCGATATAAGAAGAAGATTGTTTCAAGCAAATTGAAATTTAGCTTATCTAAAACGGAATAAAAGACACATTAGATAATTCAATTTATTCAATGAATACTACTTTTTTAACCTTTTGTCTAGCTGATACCTATAGAGTGAAGGTATTTCTTTAATCTCTTTGTTCAGCCACTCCGTGTAGGCATTCGGCTCGTAGCTTACAGTGATAGGTTTGTTAGCATAAACGCCTACTAATCTGGCATTAGTTCCGTCTTTCATTCCATTCAGAAGTACTGGAGTACGGTCCTCAAGGCCATCCAAAAAATGTACCTTTATGTTCCAAAATGTACTAAACGAGCCATGTGAAGGTTTCCAATAGCCTGCACCACCTCCTGCAAATAGCGGATATTGTTTCTTACCATCTAAACTGATGTGCACTTCAATATTATCAAATAGATTTTGATGATTGGCACCAGAATGCTGATCCAATAGAGGGTTGATTAAAACTTCGGTATTTGTGAAGACGCTCTTGGTAGAGAAAGTATTGAAGCTCAGTGGATGCCTTACTTCGTTAGCCACACGCAATCCATCTACTAGCACATTGTGTACTCCACCAATGTAGACAGAGTAATGAGCAAGCTTTTCTCCCGAGGTTTCGATATCTGAGATCGTGACATTGGCCACTTCCTCGGTCATCACGCCAGCGTCAGAATTGACAATATTCACATCGTGTACCCAGCCGTCATATAGTCTGGTGAGGTAAATGGCGTTGAATCCTTCTTCCACATGATGAGCGATGGTTTCGGCCATCGGGAATTTAATTGTTAGATGCTCTATTCCCACTTGGGTGAGGTGATTCCACGTTGTTGCGACAGGTGTCCATTTGGGATTGATGTCCAGTAGCAAAGGACTGCTCAAGGTTAGCTGACTTCCTTTTATCGCGAGGATTTTCACTTGCTGTTTCACTAAGGGCTCTTCTGGAAAGTTCCAATGATGAGACCCTATTTTGATTGTTCGTGTTTTATAGATTTCATCTATCAACGTACCTGATTCTCCGTCTCGGTTGTACCATTCTAGTTGTAAAACTTGCCCCACTTTAATTTTATCAGTTGAAGCGACTTTGATAGTGAGCGCTCCGCGACTACCACTCGTGATTTTGGTAAGAATATTTTTTTCTTGCTTATACTCGGGTAGATATGATTTTACTCGGGTACCTTCTTTCCTTACCCATATCATTCCTCCAGACCAGGCATATTGAGAAAAAGGAAGCAATATGTTGTTGTCTTTCTCCTTTTGGATCTTGTTGAACTTGACCAAATATTCCCTCAACTCTTGAAGTGATTCAGGATCTTTCAGATATTTCATTGGACGTGGGCAATATATCGAAGTACCCAATGCACCACTTCCAGTTCCTCTAAGTACGATATTACTTCTAGTGATATACAAGATCTCGCTTAGGATATATTGACCTTTTTCGAAGAGCATGATTACCGCAGATTGTTCTTCTTTTACACTTGTCAGCGCAGCGATGAGTGCGTGACTATCATCCAAGCCATCGTCGGCAATAGCGCCAAAGTCTCTAACTGAGATCACTTTCGCGTCATCAGCATTCCCTTTTTCACTTAGCCCGTTTTCATAACCTGCGTAGGAGAAATCAGGGAGGTAGGTGGCTTTGTCTTGGAGTATATCTGGGACTTGTGCAGCTAGTTGGTTTGTCGAAACCAACACAAGTATTATTAAAATTGCAGAAAGCGTATAAGGGCTTGATACGTTAGTCATTTTTTGGATGTTTATATTCAAATCTACAAATTTCCATCTAAGTGTGTATTAAATACATAGAAAAATCATTAATACATTTTTTTTCATATGTTAGTCGATAGCTACAAATCTGTTTGAGGAAAGAAGCATTGCTTTAAAAGTTGATATCTATGATGTGGACGATCTGGCTTCATTATACTTTCGATTCAGGAGCACGTATTTTATCACGTTGGGACTGCTCTTATAGCGTGTCTCTTTTTGTCAAGTGGTAGTATTTCGAGCATGTTTTTTCAGTCTAATTGTAGGATAGGTATTTTTGGACTATTTAGAATCAACGATTTTAAGAAAAATAGTAATAGTTGATATATTAAAAAATGGAGCATTAAAATTTTGGACGATTACTTAAAGGACTGCTCCTTAGATAATCAATAGGAGTAAGAGATAGGTAAATTATTGGGCTACTTCCAGAACTGCGCTTCAATCTGGAGATGGAAGATTGCTACCGATAGCAATGGGTTCTGATGTAAATGATACTGTTGACATTAACCTAGGCAACTCGGAAGAGTGTATGCTTTTTAATTTAAAAGAAGCCCTGTCTCACCAGACTAACCTAGCTGTGGGGAATCAAGATAAACTCAGTGAATTGCTAACCGAGTTTGAGGTTAGCGGCGCAGAAGTCTTTCATGAAATTGGAAAAAAAAGTCTTCCTCTCAGTCACATGCCTTGTGGATCTTGAGATTGTTAATTTTACAGATACCATATGAACTAATTGTGAATCAGGTTCAAATTCAGCCTCTCAGTAAATAAATGTCCTTGTTCAGGGAAGAAAAATCCATTTGTTGATGAAGTGCTCCTTCACTGGAATTGCTTTGTTCTAACCCTACCATTTTTCCGCTTACATCTGTTACAGTGAAATTGATCGATCCAACATTTTTTAACGAAAAATTCACGGCTATATGACTAGAAGACGGATTGGGATAGATGATGAAAGGGTATTCTGACTCGGGATTATGTCCAGTCTCTATTGCATTATTTGTCTCGGTTAATCTAGCCCCTGAATTATTCAATATCTCCAACATTTTGGTAGCATATCTCACTCCGAATGTTCTCATGGAGGTCGTATTAAAATGAAATTTTCCATTCGCATTTGACGCATCTATATCACTTCTTGTGGTCAAGCCACTTGAAGATATTAAGTAGGTGTTCGATATGATGTTCGGTACTTGCTCAATCATAGCATTGATGGTATTGGTGTTATCACTATCATCGCCTTTTATTGTGAATTTACCAATGAAAATAAGAAGATTTGAATCACCTACGGCTGTTCTCAGTTGTGAAAACGCACTGGCCAAGCTTGTGAGATAAACGCTCTGAGAAGTGGTGAGATGAGATTCTCCCTGATGCCATAATATCGCCTTTATATTAGCATTGGGAAAGCCGATTTGGCTTCATTGATTCGATCTATGGTAAGGAAGATGATTATTTTGTCGGTCCCACTTTTTACACTTTTCAGGAACTCATTTATTGACATTCCACTTCAGGCATTGACTAGGTACAATACATTTTATCTACGTTAATTATCAGCCTGTAATTTTCCAGCAAAATTATAAGTAGGCGCCAACTTATTGGTATTGCTGGTCAAAGCGCCACTTTTTTCAATGTTGGAGAAAATATTAAGCGGGTTGGTCATCGGGATAAATCCATCATTATCTGAGGTCAATACAAATGAGTTAGTAACTGGCAGCTCATCCTGTGAGGCTATCAATGCAAGTCCGCCCATGTTGGATTGTCCTAAGGAAATGTACACATCAAGGGGAGATACACTTGACAGCAGGTCACTGGGGTTGATATGGCCTATGCCTGGGAGATTGAAGATACCTATATCATTCATGGTCATACCGCCAGTAAAAGTGACTTCAATCTTAGCGGTTACTTGGAAGCCCCCCAATCTGTGAAAGGGTTGAAATCCCCAAGAGTTCATTATATAATTATAGGTTCTTATATTCCTTTTTGTAAAAAATGGAATGGTTGGTTTTAATATTCCTTAACCTAGAGCAGTCATAGGTCTGTTCACAAGAAAAAAACTTTCAGTATTGTAAACCGTGCCATTTATACCTGTGCCTTCACTAATACTGCCTTTAATGCTTGCGCTCAACGCTGTTTGATAAAGCTGCATATTTGTCGGGACTGTATTAGGGTATGGAAATTCATTGAGTAAAGGAATAAAGCTTAATACAGGTCGCCCACACTCGTAGTAAACCTGTGAATTTATTCCATTCATTTCGACAGTTACACTTCGACCTCCTGAATAGCTACTTTTTATTTCAATTCCCCGAGTCGGAAAAGGTCGAAGTGCTCCCACCTCGGAGATGTTACGATTAACCGGCTGTGCAACGCGTGTTGTTAGCGTAATTGTAAGAAGAATACAGCCTAGCAGGAGGCTTCTCATGTTACTTGTCTTCATAGATTAGTTGATTTTGGTTAAAAAAAAGGTATGAAATCCTAAAGCAGGATTCCATACCAATTCATTGACTTAACTAAATACCCAAAGTAGGATTAGGTAAGATTAATCTCCACATCCACAATCCATAATCACCCTGCCGCTATAAGTTCTTCCCGCATCAGTGCGCACTTTGAGTATATATATGCCTGTAGGCAGGTTATTATTGTCTCTTACATCCCAGACCACTTCACTCTGCCCTTCGGTGAGATCTACCACACGATTGGCTTCCAGCTTGCCTGCCAAGTCAAAGAGCTGAAGTGTCGCCTGTCCGGGTTCCTTGGCGAGCTCACCCATATTGAGGTTAATGATACCCTCGTTTGGATTTGGGTAGAAGGAAAACTCCTGCGGAATCTCAGTATCCTCTATGTCTGATTCTTCCTCAAGAGCAAGTCTGCTACTAGGGAAATTTCCACTTCCTTGGAAGTATGTACAGCCTCCTGAAATCCTCGAGTTATCATTGTCATTCACCACCTTGTCATTCGGCGCATCGCTTGAGCCTAGGTAAGGATTGATATGATCTAACAGACTAAAGGAGGTTGTTGGGTTGCCGACGGTAGTAAAATAGTTATCAATAGCGTGCTTATAAACATCCGTACGGCACATGGCTGTTTGATTGACATATCTATCTTGAGACTGATTAGAGAAGACAAAGCTCATCGAGGAAGCTCCCAACGAAGACCAACTATTCTCATAAAAGCGTAGGTCCTTCATCCCATTAGCCAAATACATACAATCAAACTTACCATCCGGCATGCCCACATGGAGTCGCATCTCGCCCTGCTCTTGAATCAGGTAAAACTGTACCCTGCTAGTTCCGCTATAATCTGCAAAATTAGTAAAAGGAGGCTTCCAGAAAGTGACATCCCAATAGTAATTTGGTGATCCATCGACCCATCGTCTCACAAAAATTTTCTTTGTGGTTTTGTCAATGCCGAGCTTCCACCAAGCCTTATTGTTATTATCAACCATTTCTGCTAACCATGACTTTCCACTTCCAGAAAAATCGCTCATTTTAAGACTAAAGCCCATCGTAAATCCCTTATTTTTGATATTAGTCTCATTCAAATATGTGGGTGCAAATGATAAACTCTTGTTTCCATTGTTACTAGTCACCTTCGCCCTACGAGATACAAGACTTTCAGTGAGTTCAGTAATCACATAGTTGTACCCCTTGCTCAGTGTCCATTCAAAGTTGTTTCTGAATTCATCATCAAAGTCGATATACTTCTCAACAGCGCCTTTAGTCCAATACCCTTGGCAGGAGGTGGACGCTTCCGCAAATACACCTGCACTCAATCCACGTGATTTTGCGGTGGTTATTACGTTTTGTAAAACAGAATTATATGGTCCGCTATCATTCTTTATTCTAGGTTCAAAGCCTACTACCTCAATTCCTGGAAGACTTTTTGTCCCGTCCTGTATATCCAGCCAGTCATCGTAATATCCATTGACTGTCTGACCTGGGTCGGTTACCGGACCTTCCAATTCATCTCCTCCTTTAGTTCTACTTTACGAAGTTAAGTTTCTTGCTCTTTTTTGTAGTTTCTATCGATATCTTGTTGTCTTTTTAGATGCCTTGTGTTCATCTGATCTAATCTTGTTTCCACATCTTGTGGGGTACCAAAAAGGCTGACAATAACTAAGATTCTTGCATCTCTGACACTCATTAATGGTGCCTCTTGTTCTCCTTCTATTTTTTGCTTTAACAGAAACAACCCAGCCATCAAGACCAGTGCGTGATGATGAT
>Ga0208646_1000064_pt1 | contig 72548 bp, 74 predicted proteins | sample AntAceMetag02UK8_FD_184762 | JGI IMG/M metagenome (GOLD analysis project Ga0208646, IMG submission 184762) | Saline lake microbial communities from Ace Lake, Antarctica - Antarctic Ace Lake Metagenome 02UK8 (SPAdes) (version 2) | ecosystem: Environmental > Aquatic > Non-marine Saline and... | reverse complement strand
GGGTGAATCACTAAGGAAAAACATCAAACTAAAAGGTTGAAAATTAACTAAATTGCCCTTGAAAATATCGTGAAAATAGTGGCACGGTATCATCATCACAGGTGGCACTGTATCACCGGCATACATAGGCAAGGGAGAAAACTTCAAATTCTTAAAAAAATTAAATGACCAACATCACTTTTTTGATAAAGTGGAGGCTCTTCCCCATCCAAGGTGGATTATGCAGTACCGATTAAAGAGAAAGTCTGAATTTATTGAAGAGTATGTGAATAAAATTCAATCTAGACTTCAATAGTCATCCCATCTTGCAGCAGATTTTCACTTAAACCAGAATTAAGCATATCATTTCCCATGTGCGTGAGCACGGTCTTCTTAGTATTGAATTTTGATAAGTGTGGCGATAATGTATCATAACTCAAGTGACCAGTTACATCTCCATGTAAATCGTTGCATTCGCAAATGAAGAGGTCAGTCTGATCGGCAATTGCATATAGGTTTTCAGTCCATTCGGTATCACCGGAATATGCAACGATTTTCTTATCTATCTCTATTTTGTAGCCATGTGGCTCGGAGGGAGGGGAATGTATAACATTTGTCGTCCAAAGTTTTATCCCCTGGATATCTTGAGTCTGGCCAGTATCAAACTCCACAAAACTCAAATTAGGATTATCTAATAATCCTTCTGTGCCCGAATACATTGATCTTTGTAATTCTCGAACTCGATCTTTTAGCCCTTTTGGGCCTACGATAATTAATTCTTTTGATTCTTGTTGATTGTAGGCTCGATTGATAATTAAAAATGGAATCCCACCAAAATGATCGCCATGAAAATGACTAATGAAAACAACATCAATGTCTGATGCGGTAATTCCCAGACTGTTTAATCCGTATAAAGAAGTTGCACCAAAATCCATAAGTATCTTCTTGCCTTTCGATTGTATTAAAAAGGAAGTATTTCTTCTACCCCCCGATGAAAAAGCATCCCCACACCCTATTACGGTCATTTTCATATTAAAACGTTTGAATTAAAATTGAATCGCCACTAGTCTGTGAATTGTACCGAAAATCTTCAAATTATTCAAGTGATTTCAGATGATCTGTTAGGTTAAAGCCTTCAATAGAATACATTGACCCAGTATAATTGACGATATAAAGTCCTGTGTTATGATGTGCGAAATTATCCATGTGCTCTAGAGAATAGTTAAGCATCCAGCAAAACAAAATACGCATTGCACGACCGTGAATGCATATTAATATACAGTCTTCATTTTCTCGAGTTTTAATACAATCAAATGCCCTTTTTTGTCTTGTAGCCACCTCTTGTGGCGTTTCTCCACCAGCAATCCTTAAATCCAAATTACCTTTTGACCATTCTTTAACCACATTTTGATAGGTCGTGGAAGTCTCCGGCGTGAAAGGCTTACCCTCTTGCTCTCCCCAGCTTATTTCTCGTAAATCTGCAAAAGATTCATTAGGGATTTTTTTATCAATGAATTGTTTTACAGACTCAGAAGTACGTTGAAGGTTTGATGTATATATTTTATCAAATGAAATATGTTGGTATTTTTCAAAGAAGGCGGCTGCCTGCTTTCTTCCTGTTTCATTCAATGGCGCATCGATACCAGACCCTTGTACCATTCCATTTTTATTGTAATCTGTTTCCCCGTGACGGAGAATGTACATTTTTTTGTTCATCCCTTTGAAATAAGGCTGCTAAACTAAAAACATAATTGATCAAAAATCCTTTATCTCATGGGAGAATCAATTTAAATTACGTGGATGTTTCCAGAACAGATTGATATTGAGCAATTGAATAAGCTTTCAAAAAACACAATGGTGAGTTATCTGGGTATTGAATTCACTGAAGTCAATTCGGATTTCTTAAAAGCACGTATGCCTGTTGATGAAAGGACAAAGCAGCCAATGGGAATACTTCATGGTGGTGCATCCGTTGTTTTAGCTGAGACGTTAGGTAGCGTAGCTTCTTCCCTTCTGTTGAATAGAGAAAAACAATATGCTGTCGGATTAGAAATTAATGCCAATCATGTCAAGTCAGCTAAGGAAGGATTTGTTTGGGGCACTGCTAAACCGATACATATCGGAAAAAGAACCCATATTTGGGAAATAGTAATTAAAAATGACGCAGCGCAATTGGTGGCTATAAGTCGTTTGACTGTGGCCATTATCGATAGAAAATAAGGATAGATTGAATCATCATAATCACGACATACTGACAAGTACATTAAGTGATCCAATAAAACTCACCAGAGAATTAGTTGGGACGGGTTATTCATTCGCTGTTTGGAATCTTCCTAACCAGCAAACATTTTCCATAGCTATCGATATTCACGACCATCCACTCATAAACAGTGCAATAGATGAGCTCGAATCAGTTTTCGCAGTAAACCAATTTACTGATAGCCATCCACCAAAACCCACCTTCATTCGATCAGATATTTTCATCCAAGTTGCAAATAATGACGTAGTTGAGATCAAAGTGGATCCGAGAATATCTTCAACATTGATTGATATTTTTTTAGTGAATCGTAAGAAAAAGACCCCTCTCAAGAAAATAAAGAAATCATCCGTTCATTTTGAAAACTCGGTTGATAAAGCGATCCAAAATATTCATAATGGAAGTTTTGAAAAGGTGGTTTTATCGCGCTTCAAGGATATAAAAATTAAGGAATCCTTTGACCATTTTGAGTTTTTCAATTCATTAATAAAGAATTACCCCAACGCATTTAACTACCTGTTATATACTCCTCAAAACGGTCTTTGGATTGGAGCAACCCCAGAAAGACTTATTGATATTGATTTTAAAAAAGGTCAGTTTTCTACAGATGCATTAGCCGGTACGCAACCTTTAAATGGACGAGCCTTGAGTGAGGTCGCTTGGACTATGAAAGAGATCGAAGAACAAGCAATGGTGAGTCGATACATTGTCGATGGTTTTAAAAAAATCCGTTTGAGAGAATTTGATGAATTAGGGCCTAAAACGGTAAAGGCAGGAAATTTAGCGCACCTGAAAACGCAGTTTGTTGTTGATATGAATCAAACCAACACCCCCGATTTGGATAAAATTATGTTAGCGCTATTACACCCTACTTCTGCTGTCTGTGGTTTTCCAAGAAAAGCGGCATTGGACTTCATCAATGAACACGAAAATTATGATAGAGAGCTTTTTGCAGGCTTTTTAGGCCCTGTGAAAATAAATAATGCAACGAATATTTTTGTGAATCTAAGATGCATGCAGGTTTTTCAGGATGGTATTAGGTTATATGCTGGAGCGGGCATAACAGCTGACTCTATCCCTTCAAAGGAATATGAAGAGACTGAGCAAAAAATGAACACGCTTCTTTCTCTTCTTCAAAGTAAGTAATGATTCATCAGGTAGTTTTCGACACGAGCGAAATACTTCATGCACATGGTGTCAATCAGGTAGTTCTTTCCCCCGGATCAAGAAATGCTCCCTTAACCATCTCCTTTGCTAGAAATAAAAAAATAAAGAAAATCTCTGTGGTCGATGAACGTTCGGCTGCATTTATTGGATTAGGAATTGCTACAAAAACAAAAAAACCAGTCGCATTGTGCTGTACCTCAGGATCAGCCTTACTCAATTATGCCCCAGCTTGTGCAGAAGCTTACTATCAAAACATTCCACTGATAATTCTATCGGCGGATAGACCTGCAAACCTCATAGATCAGCGTGATGGGCAAACGATAAGACAAATCGGTGCACTTAATAATTTTGTTAAAGGCGGCTTTAATATGCCAGAAGATATTACAAATCCTGATTTTGATAAGTCTTATAGGAAAATCCTAAATGAAGCACTTGAGCTAGCCTCTGCGCACCCACAAGGCCCTGTACATATAAATGTACCCTTTGATGAGCCTTTCTATCCAGACGTCCATCAGACACTTCAATTTAGAACGTATGATAAACATGAAAACATTGAACTTGAAAACTTCATTGATTTCGAACCTTATGTCGAGCTGTGGAATATAAGTTTGAAGAAAATTATTCTAAGAGGGCAAGATGGAATTAACAATGAATACGAGAAAATAATTAATCAACAAGACGATGCGGTATTGATTGCCGATGTGATCAGCAATATTCAGTCAAACAAAGCTGTAAGAAATCAAGATTTGTTTCTTTCCTCTGTAAGCGAATCAATGCTAGCAACATTGCAACCTGAAATATTGATTACTTCAGGAAAATCTATTATTTCAAAAAGCCTTAAATCATTTTTGAGAAAATTTAAGCCAAAAGAGCATTGGCATTTCGAAAAATGTGAATTAGCGCCTGATCCTTTTCAGTCGATCACATGTCATTTCAAAACAGATATCGAAGACTTTCTTGGCGAACTGACCAAACAAAGTAGGGATGACTTCCAAGAACAAATTATCAGTAATTATCACCAAAACTGGAATGGCCTAAACAGCATAACTGAGAAATTATTAGAGAAAGAAACGGCAAACTTAGAATTTTCTGAATTCGCCATTTTTAAACCTATTATTCAGTCTATTCCAATTAACTGTAATATTCATCTCTCCAATAGTATGCCGGTCAGATATGCTAACTTTTTTCAATCATTTGCTAAGGGAGTTGAAATCTTCTCGAATCGTGGCACTAGTGGTATAGACGGGTCTAACTCCACAGCCGTAGGTTGTGCATTAGCAAGTGATCAGCTCACCATACTGATTACTGGGGATTTGAGTTTCTTTTATGACCGCAATGCCTTTTTTCACAGGGAAGATATGTCTAACCTACGCATTATTGTGACTAACAATAATGGAGGTGGTATTTTCAGGATATTACCTGACTCGAGTTCCCTGCCAGAGTTGGAGAGATATTTTGAAACACAACATGAGCATTCAGCAATCCACACGGCAAGAGAGTATGACTTTGACTATTTCGGAACTAAAAGTATAGAAGAGTTGAACAATGCTTTAGTCTCCTTTTATGAGCCGTCAAACAAGCCGAAATTGATTGAAGTCTTTACGAGTCCATCCACAAACCATTGGGTTTTTAAGAGTATTAAAGCAGCCCTTAAAGTTGCCTTAAATTAAAAAAGGCTCCAGATGGAGCCTTTAAAACATTATCAATCCTCTTTCATCAATTACATCCTATTCCGTCAAACGTCACCTTATTACCACTCCATTCCGAGCTAATTCCGAATGTCTGCGCAATGATTTCTATTACCTCTTTCGAAGTTTTATTTAAATACTGTCCATTCAATTTACACTTAAGTAGATCTTCATTTTTAAATACCACTTCCAAATCGTAAACATCATTGATCACTTTGGCCACTTGTTGGAGACTAGCACCATCAAATATCAAGGCTTTGGTCTTCCAAGCAAGATAATTTTGATCTTCTATTCTTTTCTTTGAAATAACTCCCAAAGAGTTATCTAATGCCCCCATTTCACCTTTCGATAGTTTTACAGAGGCGGTTTCGTTGATATTTGAAAATGCTACAAGACCAGATTCTACCAACACCTCTACCTCATTTTCAGATTCTGTATCTACTACGAAGGAAGTACCTAGAACTTCAACTCTCGCATTCTTAGATCTGATTATAAATGGTTTGGTCTCCTCTCTTTTAATATTGAAATATGCTTTACCACTTAATTGTACATTTCTAGTTTGTTCAAAATCACCAATAACCAAGGATGCATCTTTGTGTAATGTAACTATTGAACCATCAGGCAATACCTGATCTATCGTGTCTTGATCTGCAACAACTTCTATCGTATTGTCTGTAGATTGAAACAAAACAAAGCTTAGACCTAAAACAATTAAGATTGAAGCAGCTATTTTCATGAAATTGTTGCTCCATAAAGGGATCACCTTACCCTCATAAGCGTCTCTTTCTTTCAAAATCCCCGCTAACATTGACTGATTTACGTCAACTTCAAGGGAACTATTGACCCAAATATTCTTTGCCTTTAAGAATGAAACGCTGTTGGATTCGCTTGAGGACCTCCAATGATGCATTTCTTTTCTTTCTTCTTCTGTCGCTTCTCCAGAAAAATACTTAGCTAGTTTCTCTTCCATTTATGCTTAAAATTCATCTTAATAACAAAATTGACATATTTTACCCTTACGCCGACATTAAAGATTGTCACTTTTCGGATCATAATTCGCCGGAACTAATTCTGACAATCTCTCCCAAGCCCAATATCCGATTGTTGACAATGCCAACGGCTCCACTATCTGCCCATTTCTGTCGATAGTAACATATGTTCTGTTTAATTCAATTATCGACTTCTGTACGTCGGGGTTTGTCCTTGTAAAGCTGTTTGCCGAAGAGATTCCATCTCCACTAAGTTTGGATTCATCAAGTTCTCGAAGGTATTGAGAGCTTTCTAATTCGCGTTCATAGAGTATGACAAGATATCCGTTAAAATCAAGCTCCCAATTATATGGTTTATTACTCACTCGTAAAATATCTGATGACCCAACACGTGACATTTTAGATGAATAAATATCATTGATATCATCTATTCTAAATATTTTAAAACCTTGCTCATCAAGCGTATTTCTAGTTATCGATCTCATAAAATGAAATACTGAACCACGATAACTTCTGAGTCGCGCCCGTCTCCATTTCTTACGAATTCTACTATTACTTGGAGTCAAATTTTCGAATAGTGCTTTACCATAGTAGCTGGTTTTACCATATTGCTTTTGAAATGACTCTAAGTTATATGTGAGCTTATATCCCAACGCATTGTTAAAAATGATGAGCGGTTGTGTCGCTTCAGCTTTCAAAATATCTTCTTCTTCCTCGTATGAAAACTCTAAAGCCTCAGGGTTGATTATTTCACACCTTGTACCATTCGGGGATGTGCCGAAAAATTCTTTTGTGAATAATTTGTAGAACTTTGGCCACTCATTGTCGCTTACCAAAGGCTCTGATACGATCTCGATAAAATTTAAAGTTTCAATTTTAAAGTCTAATAAACCATTTACAGCATAGGCTTGGCCTCTTTCTGCTTCCAATCCATAGCTAGCAAGCTCATAAGAGAGGTGAGAAAAAACCAAATCATACCTTCCCTGTTTTACCCCTCTTAATTGATAGTTTCCATATTGATCAGTTGTAGTACCGATAGTGGTACCATTTAAAAAAACGTTCACATTAGGAATCGGCAACTTTGATTCGTATTCTCTGATCCATCCAATGACAGAAATCTCTTCAGAAACAATCGTAGGTTTAGGTTTTAAACCTTGCTCATTTGCTTTCTTTCTAAGTATTATTTGATCGTCTAAAATTGTGTAGTGAAGGTCTATTCCTGTAAATAAGTAAGCTAATAATTCATTGACTGAGATGTTTTTTTTGTTCAACGAATATAAACTACCTACCGGCACCAAGTCACTATTAAAAGAAAACTGATAGCCTGATTTAAAGCTTATACTATCTAATATTAGCTCTAGTGGAAAATCTATGAATTTTAATGAAATGGTATCTATCCTCTGCTGACAGGTCGCGGAAAGGGTGAAAACTAAAAGTAGAGCTGTCAGTAATAGCCTCATTTTACTAGGCTAAATCTTGTAAAACATCACGAAGCGTTTTTAAAGCTTTGCCCATTTGTACCTCTACGGTCTTTATGGAAAGCCCCAAATGATCCGCTATTTCCCTATACTTAAGCCCCTCAAATCTGCTCAATTTGAAAATCTCACTACAACGTGGCGGAAGATTATCGATAGCACGAAATATGCGCTCTTGTACCCTATTATCAGACTGCTCTTCGTAACTATCTTCACGGGCTTCTTCTAGAAAGTTAACAACGTATTGCCGATAAGAATCTTTAACCTTCTGGTGTTTTATTTGATTTAGGCAAGTGTTGTGAACTGAACGGTATAGATAGCTTTTAATGGAAGAATCGGGTGCTAGGTGTTCACACTTTTCCCAAAATTTAACAAAAACTTCCTGTACTACTTCTTCAGCTTCTTCTATTTCATCCACAAATCGAAAGGCATATGATCTTAGGACATTAAAATATTCGTTGAAGACAAGTTCGAATGCTCTCTTATCTTTGTTCTTTAATCTTTCAACTAAATGTAAGTCTGGTTCTTGCAATATTTTAGCAGGTAAATGGTTATTGATCTCAAGTACAACAACGCTCAGTTAAAATCGCTTATAAGCGGAAAAATAAGTCAAAATATTCATTCTATCGATGAATTATATGTTTTGCGTTTAATTCAAGATTGGATTAGCGACAAAGATAGCTTTGACTTCCATACTTCCGGTTCTTCGGGCACTAGAAAAACAATAGCGCTATCTAGAGCCCAGCTATTATATAGTGCCAAAACAACCTTAAGCTTTCTGGATCCTGAACATAAATTCTCTTCCTCTTTATTATGTATAAACCCAAGATATATTGGAGGAACAATGGTCGTAATTCGTGCTTTGATAGGCAATATGAAGCTACATATAGCACCTACAACATCAACGCCAAGAATTAATGAGGAGATTGATCTCGTATCAATGGTTCCTTTGCAGGTTAAATCCTTAATAAAGGATGATCAAAAAGTTCTTCAAAATATAAATACGCTGGTTATTGGTGGTGCTGCAATTTCGGAGGAAGAGCTCTCAATACTAAAGGAGATTGAGAATCTCCGCGCTTATACCTCCTATGGCATGACTGAGACTTCCTCGCATATTGCATTGAGAAATATTAAAGAAAATAATGCTTTCCTATTATTGGGTGATATCCATGCTGAGATCGTCGACGATAAATTATGTCTCAAAGGGACTGTCACGAATCATAAGACTGTTCAAACCAACGATGTAATTGAGTTTGTAGAACCGAGAGCCTTTTTATTCAAAGGAAGATTGGACAATGTCATCAATAGTGGTGGCTACAAAGTCTTTCCTGAAGAATTGGAATCAATACTTAGTAAGTTCATCAATATTCCCTTTTTTATTTCTGGTGTTGCTGATGATCGTTTGGGTGAAAAAGTGGTCTTATTTGCAGAAACAAATAATGATTTCAAAATTGAACCTCATTATAAAAAGTTATTACATCCTTACCAAAGACCAAGAAATGTATACCTCACCGGTCAATTTGAGTATACTGAAACTGGAAAAATAAATCGCACTAAAACACTAAAAAAACTAGGATTTTGAAAGTAAAATTATCTTATCAGACGTTGCAAATGCCACCTCCTTATGCCATGGCCTACACCATAGCCATTGATATTAAGGAGGCCATACATGTAGATCTGAATATAGAATACCTCGACCGTGAAGAAATAGATGAGGAAGAAATAATGAATGAAGGTTTTGGACTGGATGATGACTTTCAATGGAAAGGTCAAATACCCAATTCATGGAAACAAGAATTAATATCCTATTTTGACGGTATCAATCTCGTTGATAAATCTCGCGATTTAAATCATTGGTTATTTGTAGAATTAGATAATGAAAGCAAGAAGTCTTCAGGGCACATTGCTATTCCTGAAAAGGAGTTAAGTTTTTTGCAACAAATCATACAGGCTTGTTATGAAAAAGGCAAGAGGGAATTACCCTTGAGTATCGATTTAATAACTATATCAAACGGCGAAAAGAATAAATTTCAAATTAAGGCAAGCTTTGCCGAGCGAAGTTTTTCTATGAATGAGCAACAAAAAAGCTGGTCTGATTTAGAAAAGATAATGTTTGTCCTTTACTCTGAAGAGCCTGAGCCTTCAAAACCTTCCAAAAACCCCAGTAAAAATGGTATCTGGATTGATTATACCTCTGAAGGTTACTTTTATAAACTTCAACCTTTATCAAAAGACAATATTGCTTCGTTAAACCAAATAATCTCATGATGCGTATGCTACTAGTTTGCTCAGACCATTGCTAATTATTTAGTCAAGTTGAGATAGAAATTATAGTAAAAGTCAAACCAAAAAATGCCAAAATCATAGGAACATCGATGGTCGACTAGAGAATACTTGGGATGTCCATTCAGGTGCTATTTTATCATAAGAAGTCACAAATGGTTAAACAGGAAACACTGATTCAATTATGAAAAGGCCCGTGTTTAGAGGTGTATCTATTTACGATGATAACGCCGAAATATTTAAAATAGCCTTAAAGAGGGTTGAGCCCATCAAAATTCAAACTGACGCTGGACGGGTCCTTTTACACAGATACTGAGTCAAGTAACCAGCACTACAGTGGTCTGATTGGTTCCTAGCAAGAACTTGAATAAAGATAGCGTATCATTAGAATTGCTCGGATTTGCAATAAACATCATTAGCTACTGCTCATTCATCGATATTAGGCAATGAGAAAGTCGATATTATCGCCAATATTGTCATGATGTGTTGTTGCACCTTGTGGGATGCAGGATTGTGGGATGTTTCAAAAATTATTGTCGAAGCTATTATATATCTAGATGATGAGTTTTATAAAGAACACCTTCCAAAGTTCATATTACCCTCAACAAAAGGGATTTACCAAATAATGGTAACGACTTTCGATCCACAAACCAATAATACAGATTTACATAAAACAGCTCAAATCGTTAAATAATCAAGTCCCACATAATCATTAAATTAAGGGTAGAATTAATATCAACTTAACTTAATTAAATATGAACTTTGGATTTATTGGTAAACTACTTTTTGCGATTCCTATGGCCCTATTTGGCTTCTTCCACTTTATGGGGGCTAAAGATATGATGGGAATGGTTCCCTCCTTTCTACCTGTTCCCATTGCATGGGTTTATATGACCGGATTGGCCTTAGTTTTGGCTGCAGTTGCTATTATAATTAACAAAAAGGCGAAATTAGCTACTACACTGCTCTCCACAATGTTGCTGATGTTTGCTGTTCTTATTCACCTGAATGGATTTATGAATGGTGATCCTGTTTCATCCAGTATGTTTTTGAAAGATATTGCTTTAGCTGGTGGATCTTTATTCATCAGTAGCCATTTAAAAGACTAATATTCAGAATAAGGAATAATTGCCCCCTTTAAGGAAATGATGCGTTTCTAAGGGTGGCATTTTTTTATCGTTGAAATACTCTTTTTGACTTACTTCAAAGAGCTGCTTAATAATATCTGCTTCAACCCCTTCTCCAGTCATTCTTCGTTCCGAATTACTATCATTAACATGACCATCATGTAATGCTTTAATCTGATTTTTGATTTTCTCAGCGCTATCTGGATATACTTTTTCTAGCCAATCCTCGAAAATCGTTGCAGTTTTTCCATTCAACCTTATGACGTTATAATCAGCTTTAACCGCTCCTGCCCTCGCAGCTTTTTTCAATATGCTCGGAATCTCAGCATCTGTCAAACCTGGAATTACAGGTGCAACCATGACCCCAACGGGTACTTTATGTGAAGACAATATCTGCATTGCGTCGAACTTCTTTTGAGCTGTAGAAGTTTTTGGCTCAAGCTTTTGTCTCATTTTATCATCTAAGGTTGAAATAGAAAAATAGACATGTATTAAGTTAAACTTGGCTAATTGAGCAATCAAGTCTAGATCCTTTAAAATAAGTGCGTTTTTGGTCATCAAGCTAATAGGATGTCTATAATTGAGTGCGACTTCTAGAATCGCTCTGGTTAGCTTGTATTCTCTTTCTAATGGTTGATAGCAATCCGTATTACCCGAAAGCATAATAGGCTTGACCTTATAGGTCCGTTTCTGAAATTGGTTAGCGAGGTTCTGCGCAATATCTTTCTTTACAATGATTTTACTTTCAAAATCTAATCCGGCACTCTGACCCGAAGAATTTTGAGTGTTTCTTGCGTAACAATAAACACAGCCATGTTCACAGCCTTGATACGGATTTACAGAATAATCATGCTGATGATCAAGACTGCTACTCTTACTAATTACTTTCTTTGGAGTATCGAAAAGAATTTCCATTTTCGGCTTTTCCAATTGCGTATATGTCCCTATTCCTTCCTTCTTTTTTTGCGAAAAGGAATTCTTTATAAATGGACTTTCAGGATTAATCTTGACGCCTTTACCTTGTATCATACTCAAATATAATACTATAATAATTAGCTATTACTAATTTTATTAGCTTTTATGTCTGATCGGGTAATTCCATAGGCAATGCCTATACCAACGATAGCACCAAATAAATGTGATTCCCAGCTAATAGACTGATTTCCTGGGTTTAGGCCATAAATTAAGCCTCCATAAAGTAAGATTACAATGATCGAAATCATAATCGAAATAACCTTACGTTTAAAAATACCAATCGATATTAAGAAAAATGCTATTCCATAAACTAATCCACTTGCGCCTATGTGGTAAAACTCTCTACCAAATATCCAAACCAACAAATTAGTCATTAGATAGCATTGGGAGAATACCAATAGCGCGTGTTTCTTATAGAAAACGAAAAGGGTTGTTCCCAAAAATAAAAGAGGAAGTGTATTTGATATTAAGTGACTCGAATTACCATGTATTAGCGGTGCTGTCAACACACCAATTAATCCAGATATAGACCAAGGTAGGATACCTAGAAATCCCAAATCAAAACCAGTAAGCGTTTGAAAAGTAAAAACAACCCACATTAGAAAAACTAACCTCAGTGGTGGTAGGATATTGGAACCTTGAAACATTATTTTCGATAGGGTCTAATCAGCATTGCTTGTTCTTGAATCTGCGTTTTAAAGGATTTCCTTATTTAGGTAAATTAAAAAGGTACCAAACAAAAAAAGCTGCACAAGGCAGCTTTTTTGTATCAATTAAGAGAAAAATTATTTTGAAGGGTCGGTGATAGCTTTTAGCTCGATCATTTTTGACTCTTCATAGCTGACAGATAAGTAACCTAGTAAACCACCAGATGCCTCTGCGATTTTCTTGGCCAATTCTTTTAAGCTTGCGTACAATTTCACGGTAAAATTTTTGTCAATTTTAGGAAAAATAAAATTAAGTTTTCTCAATTCCGTATTGATTGCTGTATTTCTATCTTCTGCCCCATTCGGCAATTGATCAATCAATTTATTGAAAGAATCTTCAAATTGATCTCCAACCAGTTTGTAATAGTCTACCAACTGCTCTCTAGCTCTGCTTTGCTTCGAGTGAGCTATTTCAATCGCCTCTTTTCTTTCAGATTTATCAATATTCCCATCAGCACCTGCAATTAGTATTGCAACGTACACTGGGGCTTTCAATAGTACGTCGATCTCGTCTTCACGAAGATTTTCAAACTCCTTTAACATTTGTTTATTTTTTAAGAATGGTCGAAAATAGTAAAATTTAAACGGATTTACGACCTGTTTACAATGCATTTTTGTCCTTGAGCGTAAAACGCATCAATACAGGCAAATGATCGGAGATTTGATTCGCTTCTTTTAGGATTTTTACATCTATTTTTTTAATCCAGTTGTCATTGTAAAATATGTAATCAAGTAAGAGCGAAGGATTTTCTGAGCTAAATGTAAAATTATTGGTGTCGGTACTCCTATCATAACAAGCGCGTAAATACTTCGATTTTAAAAGTGAATGCATAGCCGCTTCTTGGTCTGAATAATTCGAATTAAAATCTCCCATTAGAATGACAGGATAATCTATTGAGTATTTCAAATATTGCTTCTTCAGCGCTTCGAGATGCAGCTGTCTTGTTTCCATATCAAAGGCTTCTAAATGAACGTTCATTACGATAACATCCTGATCACCTACTTTGATCGTTACTATTTGAATAAGTCTATCTAAATAAAAATCATTGTAATAGAATGGTGCATTTAGCGGTTTAATTAGTACTTGTTCTTCTCCCTTTGCTATTGGAAATTGTGAAATAATAGACTGACCCGAAACTACTTGCCCAAATTGAAAGCGAATTGGCCAGTAAGGAAACGGAACATATTTTTTATCCCAATTAATTGATGTGTAAAAATGGTCGAAATGAGCAGCTTTAGTAAGAGAATCTACTTGGTTATAATGATACGAACGGTCTGAATCAATATCTATTTCTTGAAAACCAATGATATCTGGTCTTGAATTTCGAATAAGCGTTTTTGCACCCGAAAGATTGTTTTTATAAATAAGCTCTTCCCGTTCAATCGCTAGGTTATTGGTCATTCCGGATAAATAACCAATGTTAAACGTCATGATGGTTAAGGTATCACCTTTTGTAAAGTTAGTGTCCTCATCGATTGGTGCTGACATTAATTCTTGCTGAGCGTTATCAATATTGGGACTGCTCGCCCAAAAATAAAATAATAAAAATGCAGCCATTAAAATAATAAAAAATAAGCCAAGAGTTTTTGTCATATGTGTTTCCCTTATAAATTACCAAGGTATATCAATATCTTAATAATATGGATTTTTCTTATTTAAATACGATTGGTGAAGGAGATTTAGAATTTATACAAGAATTCGTATCCACTTTTGAATCTAATAACGAAACTATTCTAGCGGAAATGCAGACCAGTTTAAGTAACAGAGATTTTGATAAGTTGGGGAAGTTAGCTCATCAGCTAAAGCCTACTATCGAAATGCTTGGTATGAAAGAGACACTCGAAAAAGTAACGAAGATGAACGATCAACCAGCATCAGTTAATCAGGGTGATCTAGACTTTGTAGTGAAAAAAGCGAATGACGCCTTGGTAGCTCTTAAAACAGAGTACAACGTGTTATAAATCAGCTTATGGCGGTCTCCACCACTGCCTTAAGCCTAGCCAATATTTCTCTAAAAGCCAGCTTACCTGAAAGCTCTTGCTTATCATCAGCAGCAAAAGCTTTAGCCGTAATTCCCGAATGATTAGCTATATATAGCGCCCGATAGCAATGGAAGTCTTGCGTGATAATCGTAATATCATTTTTACCAAAAACCTCCTTAGCACGCTTCACTGATTCGAAAGTACTCAAACCAGCAAAATCCATGATAACATCCTCCTTGGGTACGCCTTTATCTATTAAAGCATTGAGCATATCCATCGGCTCATTGTAGTATACCGTTCTATTGTCCCCACTAACAATGATATATTTTAATTTCCCTGAGTTGTATAAAGACACAGCAGCCTCTATCCGTTCATAGAAATAACTATTTGCGGTTCCTGATGTCGTGCTTTTACTGGTACCCAAAATTAGGCCTACTTCCGAATAAGGTATTATATCTGCTCGGCTATATATCTGACCCGACGTAGATACGATTACCCAGAAATTCACCATTAATACCAAAATAACTGGTAAAACAGCGATGAAACCGACCTTAAGAACTTTTTTAAGAAATCTCATTAGCCTTGATCAGCGAAGCTTAATCTTCATTGGTTTCTCCAAACAAGCCCAATTGATTTTCGTCTTCTTCTATTTCGTCTTCTTTTGTGTTTTTTAATTCTTCAGGATTCATCTTCGGAGCTTCTTCTTCTTTCTCAGATTGCGGAACCTTTACTTTTTCGATTCTAACGACCGATTGATGAACAAATCTATTGCCATGTGCTTTCCACCCTTTAACATCTATGAGCTCAATAAGATCGAGCTCTTCATTCTCATTCTTCTTACCTTCTTTGTATGTAGTTATTACTTTGCCATGCTTTGATTGATCCGCAAATAAAAGCTTCGAACTTTTGGCTTCTGAGATAAAAACAAATCGTTTATTTGGTGAAGATGTTTCAATAAGGAATCTCTTAACATAAAAATGCTTCGATTCTCCATCTTGGTACACAACATTTACAGAGACATTTTCCTGAAACTTACTTAGCGATAATATTTCTTTTGGCTCATACCTATTGGTCAGCTCAAATGACGTCAATTCATAGGAACCTTCTTTATACAAAACAAGTACCTTTTCTTCGGCTTGAAAATTACCAAGTAGAAGTCCTCGATGATCACGATTCAGTCGCCCAACTATTTCATCGTACCAAATGTCCAATCCGCCTAAAGTAGAAACACCAGCAGATTTAAACTGAATTTTTTTTACAGGATATTTAGTGAGAATATTTCCTCCGGCACTGCGTCCTTTTATTTCTATTTCTTGAAAACCAAAGTCAAAGACTTTTTTTCGTGCCGTAGATGCTGGTGTGAGGTAGACTGTGACCATTTCAGCTTCTCCATTAGGATTAGCACTGAAATGCATGATTTTCGAGCCCTTACCCCCTTTGGTCATTTCATATTCTCTATCACGGGTGACAGACAAAACCTGAAATCTCTTTGCCATCGTTCTTCCTGTCTTACCATCTAAGTAAATAAGATTGTAGACCATACGCTCATCTCCTTTTTTGAAAACGCCCACGTATATTATATTCTTGCCTACGAAGACTTTATCCTGAATCCTTGTTACCTCATATATTCCATCTTTTCTGAAAATTACGATATCATCAATATCTGAACAATCAGAAACAAATTCATTCTTTTTTAAGCCATAACCAATAAATCCGTTTTCACGATCGACGTATAGTTTGGCATTATTAGCCGCAACAACCGTTGCTTTAATCGTATCAAAACTGGCTATTTCTGTTTTTCTTTCACGCCCTTTACCATATTTATTTAATAAATTTCTGTAATAGGCAATGGTATACTCAGTAATATTGGCAAGGTGATGTTCCGTTTCGGCAAGCTCTTCTTTAAGCCTGTTCATTAACTCATCAGCCTTGAAAGTATCGAATTTTGAAATTCTCTTGATTTTTATTTCCGTTAACCTAATGATATCATCCCTGGTTATCTCTCTATACAATTCCGGCTTAAAGGGCTCCAAACCTATATCTATCGTTTCTAATACTGCTTCCCAAGTCTCACATTCTTCTATGTCTCGATAGATTCGGTTTTCAATGAAAATTTGCTCTAATGATGAAAAAAGAATTTTTTCCATCAATTCATTTTTCTTGATCTCTAGCTCTTGAGTGAGCAAAAAGACCGTCTGTTCTACCGAATGATTTAAGAGATCCGAAATGCCTAGAAATTGTGGTTTATCATCATATATCACACAGGCATTTGGGGATATAGACACTTCACAGTCTGTAAATGCATAAAGCGCATCTATTGTTATATCGGGCGATACTCCAGGACTTAAAGTAATTTGTATTTCAATATCTGCGGCTGTATTATCTACAACGTGCTTGATTTTTATCTTTCCCTTATCATTTGCTTTTATAATGGAATCGATAATTGAGCTAGTGGTTGTAGCGTAAGGAATATCTTTGATTGTAAGCGTTTTCGAATCTGTCTCCTCAATAACGGCTCTAACGCGAACCTTTCCACCTCTACGACCATCGTTATAATCACTTATATCAATTTTCCCTCCTGTTAGAAAATCGGGAAATAATACGACCTTCTTTCCTTTGAGGATATTGATAGCCCCTTGTAATATTTCAACAAAATTATGAGGTAGTAATTTGGTCGATAAACCAACAGCAATTCCCTCAACTCCTTGGGCTACAAGTAATGGAAATTTAACTGGAAAAGTAACTGGCTCTTTTTTTCGACCGTCATAGGAAAGTTGCCAGCCGGTCGTTTGAGCATTAAATATTATTTCTAGAGCAAATTTTGACAGACGTGCCTCTATGTACCTTGGAGCCGCGGCACCATCTCCCGTTCGCGCATCACCCCAATTTCCTTGCATATCAATAAGAAGATCCTTTTGCCCAAGAGAAACAATAGCGTCTCCAATGGAAGCATCACCGTGCGGATGATATTGCATAGTACTCCCTATGATATTCGCGACTTTGTTGTAACGACCATCATCCATTTCCTTCATGGCATGAAGAATCCTTCTTTGAACTGGCTTCATTCCATCCTCTATCGCGGGTACCGCTCGCTCAAGGATTACGTATGAAGCGTAATCCAAAAACCAGTTTTCGTACATTCCCGATACAGGCAAGGCTTCTTGCAAGCTATCATTTGGGCCTAGGCCATCATCTTCAATTGAGTTTTCGTCAGACATCTAAAAAATTCAGACTTTTGATTTTAGGTTTATATTTAAACAGTGGATTATTTACTGTTTCATTATTTTTTTCAAGGTTTTGTCATCGGCTACCAAAACCTCATTTTTTATTAAACGTGGCGTTAAATCCTTCCAGTTTTTGTCTTTTGAAAAAATATTCTTAAACATCGGCAGTGCCTCCTCTAATTTTCCTGTATTAACAAGGTTAATAGCATGCCAATATTGCATCTCTAGATTATCTGGAAACATAGCTTCAGCATTTTTATAAAGATTGGAGGCTAATTCAAAATCACCCGCTTCCACTGCCAAGTCTCCTTGATTCATAAATTCATATGCTTGATGTACAGTCCAGAGTCTTCTAATCTCTAATAGAGGTTCTTCAGCATCATCCACGCGGATATCAACTTTCGTATCAATCCAACTTTTACCAGTAGGTTGTCCTGAAACGACAAGTAATGCGGCAGACTGCCTTCCTCTGGCATCTCCACCTGCTTTTTCAGCTGCTTCTAATGCTATAATCAAACGCTCGGCTAGCGGGCCCTTCGCGTTTTTATAAGCTTCAGCCATCGCCGGCCACACTTTATCATTAACCATGAGGTTGGCTTGAACAGCAAAGTTCTCCTCTACAATGCTTCCTGCAAATTCAATGTTTTTCGCTCCTGTATGGGAAGCCGCCTTACCTGTTGCATCGACGATCCCCAGCTGTCTGAAATCTCGTCCTTCATCACTTTTGATCAAAACATCAAGTACCTCTTTTGCATCCAAACCGGTTTTAAGTAATTGTAACCCTTGAGGTCCAAAAGCCGGATTAGAAAATGACTGTGTGGCTATGGCTCCTACACCAGCTTCTGCCCAAGTAACCACTGTTCCTACAGAAAACCAATGGGACTGAACAGCCACACCCATATCTCCAGTTTCAGGATCATAAGCTACAATGGAATAAGTGTGAACTAGAGGTTCTGTTTTTTTAAACTGTCCAAAAATACAAATATTCCATCCTAGAAACAGGCAAGTAAAAAGCAATCTCATAATCTATCAACTAAATCATTAAACAATACTTCGACAAAAGGAATAACCGCCACCAAATGATCCCCATCGTCTCCAGTGATTAAAGTGATCTCAGTCGCCCCTGCATTTTTAAACTTATCATATGCGGTCTTACTCGCATTTACAGAAACTGTATTGTCTTCATTGCTATGATACATAATCATTCTAGCCTTAGGAACCCAATTACTGACATCATTACTTGTTTGTGCCTCGAGATAACCATCGAATTTTAAATCCCCAAGTAAAAATTCGCTAGTAAAATATTCCCCTGCGTTATAATTCAAAGAAGGTAAAATTTCCGCGGAAGTTAGTGATCCATCTAGTAAAGTTGGAATTTTTCCCGCATAGGGTTCTTGAATAAAGTCTGCAATCACCAAGCCCAAATCGTAATGTGCTAGGTAAGAATATATCCTCAAAGTTGTAAAATGAGGTGGAAAGACATCTTCCGCTGAAATAGACACTGAATTATCAACAATATAACTTCCTGCAGCTGGATAAGACGTATTGAGGTTGTAATCGAGAAATCCATCTTGAGCCTCGATGGCCATGTGAGTGGCCATTGTTGCGAATCCTCCTTGAGAATATCCCGCTAAAAACAGCTCACCATTAAATTTGAGCCCATTTAGTTCAGCAAACTCTCTTCCCGCCTTGATATTGTCTAAAACTGCGGTACTTGTCGGTTCCGCAATGAAATATGGGTGAGTGATATCCTCTGAAGCACCGTAACCAATATAATCTGGAACGACCATGACTACACCAGTCGTCGCAGCTGCCGCATACAATATCAAATAAGGATCGCTAAGAGGCGTATTTGTTGGAGCTTCTGCCTGAGAAAAAATTGTTCCGTGCTGGAAGCTCATTACTCCAACACTCAAGGAGTCGTCGCTAATCGGCAAAATAACCAACCCAGACGCTATTATTTCATTTCCTTGGTAGCTAGTAGTATAATTAATCCTATATAGCGAAACATCATACAGCATTTTAGAAACATCAACATCTATCCCTGCGATTGAAATAAGATTCCCTAATTCAACAGCGGATCGAATTGAAAAGTTGACAGAGGAAAGGTAAGTACTGTCGTAGGGTGTAGTACTTTCCACATTGACGGGGATTAAATCATCGTCACTAGAACAGCCACTAAGAAATGAGACCAAAACCACAATGACAATGAGTAAACTATCTTTTAAATTCATCATCTCTGTTCTAAATTCAATATTTCAGGAATAAAGCTTTCGATATACGGACCTACTCCTGTGCCGTGTGTTGCACCAGAAAAAGTCTCAAAAGTTACAATACTTTCAGATGCTCCATTACCTAAAAGTTTAGCGTAAGAATCAACCGAATTCTGGTATGGTACAGTGATGTCAGCATCTCCATGATACATGTACATTCTTATTGTTGGTGTCCAGTCCAAAAGACTATTATCTTCAAATAAGTCATATATAAATGCATAATCAGCATCTCCAGCTGAGCTATTTAAAAAGCCTTCAGTCAAGAAATCAGAAATATTGGTGGTTAAACGCTCATTGATCTGATCTCCACTAAATGAACCAAAAAACATTTCTGGAATCTCCGTTGCATAAGGTTCGTTAAAGAAGTGACCCATTGTTTCGGCGAAATCGTAGCTCGTTTTATACGACATGGCTACAAAACCCAAGAAAAAAGGTTGGTGATAGGTTTCTTGCACAAGAAAATAATTACTCATTCCTGACACATCATAACCACCAGATGATGGAAATGAAGCTTTTAAATTATAAAAATCCATTCCTTCTTCTTCAAAATATTTGTGTGTGGCCATAGTGGCATAACCTCCTTGAGAATAACCAGCCAAGTAAAGGTCATTATCAATGTTAAGTTCATGACTTTCAACGAGCTGCTTAGAGGCATATATCGCGTTTACTATGGATGTCGCTGTATAATATTCATGGTAGTATGGATGTACAAATTCAACCGACGCTCCAAACCCAACAAAATCAGGCACGACAGTGACGAATCCTCCACTCGCGATGGCGGAATAAAGGATGATTGATCCGTCATTAATACCCGCTTCTGTTGGAGCAGAGGCATTGTCAGCGATAGTCCCATGCTGAAAACTAATTGTTGAAACCTCATCTGTAGTCTCCGGCGTAAAAACCATGGTTGACGCAGTAATCGTGTCTCCTTTATAGACAGTTTTGTAAGTGACACGCCAAACTGAAACATTGTATATCAACTTTTCCGTATCAATAGCTAATCCAGATTGCTTTAGAAATGTTTGTAGATCTCCAGAGGATTTGATGATCAATTGTGTCGATTCAATCAAGACAATAGGAACTGATTCCATTTCCTCCTCTTCTTCCATCTCCTCTTCTACTTCTGTTTCAGGAGTAAGAGAATCAGTATCATCATCACAGCTGATGAAAAATAGTAAACTTATTAACAAGGCAAAAATCGGGGTTTTTCTCAAGATCATTTTCATGTTGTTATTTTTTATGCTGCTGCTATTTCTTCTTTTTTAATTAAATCTTTTTCGACGCGTAATTTATCTATTATAAACTCTTGTCTGTCCGGAGTGTTTTTACCCATATAAAATCTTAGCAAATCTTTAATCTTCGTATCTTTTTGAAGGATGACTGGTTCTAGCCTTATATCATCTCCTATAAATCCACCGAATTCTTTAGGAGAAATTTCACCTAATCCTTTGAATCTGGTAATTTCTGCTTTCGCGCCAAGCTTGACCATTGCTGCCTGCTTTTCTTGTTCGCTATAACAATAGATCGTTTCTTTCTTATTTCTCACCCTAAAAAGTGGTGTATCTAAAATATAGACATGATTATTTCTTACTAATTCCGGGAAAAACTGAAGAAAATAGGTCAATAAAAGAAGTCGAATGTGCATTCCATCAACATCAGCATCTGTTGCAATCACGACTTTTCTATATCTTAAAGCTTCAAGTCCATCCTCAATGTTTAAGGCATGCTGAAGTAGATTAAATTCTTCATTTTCATAAACCACTTTCTTAGTTTGGCCATAGCAGTTGAACGGTTTGCCTCGTAAGCTAAACACAGCTTGGGTCTGTACATCTCTAGATTTAGTAATCGAACCGCTGGCGGAATCCCCTTCGGTTATAAAAATCATAGACTGCTCTTTCCGCTCTTCGCTTGCCTTTTTATCGTTGTAATGAACTCTGCAATCCCTGAGTTTTTTATTGTGCAGATTGGCTTTTTTAGCTCGCTCGTTTGCGAGCTTTTTAATTCCCGCTATTTCTTTTCTTTCTCGTTCTGATTGAACGATTCTCTTTAGAAGCGCCTCTGCAACATCGGAATTCCTGTGTAAATAATTATCTAATTCTCTTCTCAGAAAATCAACAATAAATGTTCGCATGGATGGCCCATCAGGAGCTACGTTTTGAGAACCAAGTTTAGTTTTGGTTTGACTCTCAAATACAGGCTCTTGAACTCTTACCGCAACGGCAGCAACGACAGATGCTCGAATATCAGACGCATCGTAATCTTTTTTATAAAAATCTCTAATCACCTTCACTAAAGCTTCTCTAAAGGCGGCTAGATGCGTCCCTCCTTGAGTTGTATATTGACCATTAACAAAAGAATAATACTCTTCCCCGTATTGATTCGCATGTGTTAAGGCTACTTCAATATCTTCTCCTTTCAAATGTATGATGGGGTATCTTAAAGCTTCTTCATCTGATTTTCTTTTGAGTAAATCAAGCAAACCATTTGCTGAATGATATTTCTGACCATTAAAATTTATCGTCAAGCCCGCATTGAGAAAGGCATAATTCCAAAGGAGATTATTTAGATACTCTGGAATAAAATGATAATTCTTGAAAACTGTATTATCGGGTTCAAAAATAAATAATGTTCCATTTCGATCGGATGATGTCGTGATTTTTGCATCACTTCTAATTTCTCCACGCTCAAACTCAGCAATCTTGGTCTGTCCTTCTCTATAGGACTGTACCTTAAAATAGGAACTTAATGCATTTACAGCCTTAGTACCTACTCCATTTAAACCAACGGATTTTTGAAATGCTCCAGAGTCGTATTTACCTCCCGTATTTATTTTTGAAACACAATCAACCACCTTACCTAAAGGAATACCTCTGCCAAAGTCACGAACTTCCACACGATGATCGCTCACTTTCACATGAATGATTTTACCATGCCCCATCATGTGCTCATCAATACTATTGTCAATGATCTCTTTTACAAGAACATAAATACCATCATCTTGAGCAGAACCATCTCCTAGTTTTCCAATATACATACCTGGCCTAAGCCTGATATGCTCTTTCCAATCAAGGGATTTTATACTGTCTTCGGTATATTGTACTTCGGCCATGTTTCAATAAAATCTTTAAAATTTGTGTCTGGAAAGGGAATTTAGATAAAATTTAAATTCCTTTGAGAGGAAACTTTTCAACAATGATTCGTTAATCAATTGAAGATGAAAAGTCTAAATATTTGGCATTCAGACTGTTTTAGCTTTGGAATTAATTACAACTATCAGACCCACTATCCAACCCACTATAAAAACTGGTCCAATAAAGTTCAGATATGCATAGCTCGACAAACTTACACTAGTGGTATTATTAATCACACCAACAAACCCTATCAAACAAGTCATATAAAAGTTTATTACAAAAGCAAACCCCCTTAGCATTGCTTTGATATCCTCTCGTTCAATCAACGGTTCTGTCATTTTCTGAATAATGAATAGAAATAAATTCACCATCAGAAAAATCGCAATCGCATAATAAAACCAATCCTCTTTTTGCACTTTAGGTAGACTTTGATCGGGCGTAATCTCCACCATCACTGGTAAATAAGCATAGACCAAAAGCAAAATTCCCAGAAAGATGAACGCGGAAACAACTTTAACCAAGTTTAATACTCTCAACATTTATTTCGACTTGTTTGTAATTTTCTATTTGATTAAGATACTTACCACAAAAGTAGAGAACAAAATCTTTCCAAATTGGAGGAACCTGAATTTATCCGACTTATTCAAAAGCATACTGGAATTATCCAGAAGATTATTTATTTGTATGTAGACGATCCTGAAAACAAAAGGGATCTAAAGCAGGAAATACATCTTCAGGCGTGGAAATCGATACGCTCGTTTAAAGGTAATTCCCAGTTTTCAACATGGCTATATCGTGTGTCCCTGAACACCGTACTGACCTTTAAACGAAAAAAAAGAGTTGACACCTCCACCATCAATGATTTTGATTCTCCTCAAGAGAGTAATGACAAAGGTGAGAAATCAGAAATGCTACTGACCGCTATAAAAATATTGAATGATGTAGATAAAACAATTATCACGCTCCATCTCGAAGATTACAATAATGAGGAAATAGCAGAAATACTTGGCTTGAAGAAAAATCATATTGCTGTCAAACTTCATAGAATAAAAGAATTATTGACAAAGAAATTAAGAGCGCATATCAATGGATGAGTTAAAAACAGCTTGGAATAACCTTAAAGAGTCAAAAGATAATTTCAGTGCGACCACTGAACTAGAGCTTCAGGATGCTATGAGAAACAAGTCAAAAGGACCAATTCAAAAAATAAAAAAGCAAGTGTTTATCAAGCTCTTCATGTGCGTATTTATCATTTTGCTTTTTGCCATATATCTACCATTTGCCAGTCCTTTTATATCACAAGTCTTACTTGTCTTCATTCTTATTGGATATACCATCGGTTCTGTTTTGCTTTTTAAAGAATACCGAAGCTTGAGTAACAGTCTTGATATGAGCGAAAACCTCTTAAAAGGCCTAAAGAATTATCGAAAAAAAATTGCACAAATAATTAAATATGAGGAAATCATTGGCCTAATCCTCTATCCTATCTCTGGGCCGGCCGGCTTTTTCGTTGGCTTGAAACTACAAAACGAGGATACGCCTCTATTAGAGGATAAAGTTCAATGGATTACCTTGGTACTAATTATTGTGATTCTTACCCCTGTAGGGCATTTCCTTACCAAATGGATGAACAAAAAAGCCTTTGATAAATATATTGATCAAATTGATGATAATATTCGAATCCTAGAGCTTAACTAAGTGCTGATTATTAAAAACGATACCAAATAAGCATAATTTAAATATAGTTTGATCGAAATAAATTAGAACAATCTAAGTAGACGTTCTATTTTTGAACAATGGATATTAACCCCATCATCCTATCGATTCCTTTATATTTTTCATTGATTGTTATCGAATGGATTATTCAGCTATTAACAAAGAAAAAAATATACCGAGCAAATGATGCGATCACGAATATAAGCTGTGGAATTACTTCACAAATAGCTGGTGCTTTCACCAAAATCTTAGCCATTGGCGTTTATCAGTATTTTTATGAGCACTATGCCTTTTTTAATATTCAGGAAAACTGGTGGAGTTTCATACTTCTTTTTGTTGGCGTAGATTTCTGCTATTATTGGGCGCACAGGTCCAGTCATGAAGTGAACTTTTTATGGAATGGTGGGCATGTAGTTCATCACCAAAGTGAAGACTACAACTTCTCTGTTGCACTAAGACAGAGTTCTTTGGACATTTGGACTTTATGGTTTTATATACCCTTGGCATTGATTGGTTTCGATACGCTTTCGTTTGTTTTCGTTAAGGCTTTAAACCTGATATACCAGTTTTGGATTCATACTGAAACGGTAAAAAAACTTCCTCGACCAATAGAATGGATTTTCAATACCCCGTCGCACCATCGTGTACATCACGGGAGAAACCCAAAATACATCGACAAGAATCATGCGGGCGTATTGATGTTTTGGGACCGTATGTTTGGTACTTTCCAAAAAGAAGAAGAAAAGCCAACTTATGGAATAACTATTCCTTCGCAATCTTGGAACCCTGTTTGGGTAAATTTTCAACCATATTTCACGATGTTCAATCAGGTTTATTATACACCCGGTTGGAGCAATAAGATAAAAGTTCTTGCATATAAGCCTGGCTGGAGACCGCAAGAACTAGGTGGGTATCAATCTGCACCCGAAATTGACCATAAAAACTACAGCAAATTTAACCTTCATCCTACACCACAGCTTGCTTATTACGTGTTGAGCCAATTCGCAATTTTGCTTGGCGTGACTACTTATTTTCTCTTCCAAATAAATGAATTCGAGCTTTTAAACAAACTATATCTCTCAGGGTTTATTATTTGGTCTGTGGCTCAACTAGGTCTGCTGTTAGAAGATAAACGCGTGTACGTATGGGCAGAGCTTCCGAGGGCCTTGGTCTTTATTACGGGTATCATCTACTTTCAAATAATATCACCCATTAATTACATCGCCATTTTCTTAACAACAATTAGTATCCTCTACATTTTCTGGATTAAAACCTGGGGCAAACTCCCTTATAGCAATTAATGACTAAATATTATATTCTTTTATTAACTACGTTGGTATTCTCAAGCTGTTATGTCACAACAGATATACCCCAATTTGATCAGGAAAAATGGTTGAAAGGAATCCAAAATTGCGATGATAGTTTAGTCTCTCTTGCTGAAATAATTGTCGCAAATGACACTCTTCTTTTGACCTCCGGTCAAGCAATAATCAAACAACTATTAGGTCAACCCGCAGAAAACGAGTTGTACAACAGAAATCAAAAATTTTTCCATTACAACCTTACGGGAGATGATAGTTGTGCTAATGTGGAGAAGCAACTCCGATTGTCAATACGATTTGATGCTTTGGATCGAGCAAAGGAGTTTATAATTCTTGAAAATTAAGTTAGTTCCTTAATTCAAACTGAAAATTACCTTAAATTCCAAGCGAACAATTAATACTCGTATCATGATCGGGATCTACACAATTATAAAAGGTAGCGTCCCAAGGATATGGTTACGGTAAAATTATTGTGTTCAAAGTCATAGCATTTGCACTTATATTGACTTAAAAAATCAATCCCTTCATTACGAGCCCTGGCAATAAGATTACTTCACTTAGACAAAAAAAATCCTTTCAAGGCCAAATCATTTTTAAAATAGAGTCTTCGAGAATCCCTTCCGCATTATGAGACATGATAGTATCAATTTTGAAATCATCCCACACTTCCATCATGTTCCCACTTTAAGGACAGTTTTAACTACAAAATTTCCCTTTAAGAGCGTTCACGGATTTATCGCTATTTCAAGCCTCAGTCCGATTTTCATTACAACCTAAGGTAATGAGTACAAGAAAATATGCGACCTGATATTTAAGGTTGAGCATTGAAATTAATACTTCACCAGAGAGTGGATATTTTTATTTTTCAAATCTGCTGCCCCTGCTAAAAATGACAACTCTACAAGAAAGCTGTATCCTGCTACTTCACCTTTGAGTTTGTTTATCAGTGAAGCTGCGGCATTCGCAGTTCCTCCGGTGGCTAACAAATCATCATGTATCAAGATTCTTTGGCCTTCCTTTATAGCATCAGTATGTACCTCCAACTCTGAGGTGCCATATTCTAGATTATACTTCTGGCTTATGGTGTGATATGGCAATTTTCCTTTTTTACGAATTGGGATAAACGGTAGACCCAACTGCTGAGCAAGCTGCATACCGAAAATAAATCCTCTTGACTCAATTCCTGCTACTCCATCAAGTTTTTGATCTTTCCAAGATTCATGAAATGCGTCGCTTACTCTTTTTGATAATGCTGGATTACCTAAAATTGGAGTGATATCTTTAAAAACAATTCCTTTTTTGGGGAAATCCGGAACATCGCGAATCATTAATAGAAGATCGCTCAGAAGGTCAGGCATAATCAGACAGTTTTGAATTAAAATAAAGGAAAAAGTACTTATTGAGAAAGTTGACTATTGAAAATCAGTAAAGAAATTTTATTGTGCCCACGTTATTCAAACCTTAATGCATCAATTGGATCTAATTTTGCCGCTTTTCTAGCGGGTAAATAACCGGAAAGCAATCCTACGAACATGCCAACCATCACTCCAAAAAATATCCAAAACCAAGGAATTATAAAGCCTCCGTCACTAATCAACACAGAAGTGAGGTTCCCGATGATAATACCAAGAACAATACCTCCTAAACCGCCCATTTGACAAATAACAACGGCTTCAATCAAAAACTGCTGCTTGATTTTCGCTGGAGTCGCACCTAATGCCTTTCTTACCCCAATCTCCCGTGTTCTTTCTGTAACAGATACCAACATAATATTCATCAACCCTATACTTGCACCTAGTAAGGTGATAAAACCAATAGTAAAACCACCAATTCTCAAGTAACCGGTAATTTCGCCTAGCCTCTCAGCCAATGACTTATTTACTTGTATACTAAATGAGTCTTCTTCTTTGACCGGATCACGTCTTATAGCTCTCATTAAACCCGTGGCAATACCTACTCCTTGATCGATTTTTGTAGGATCATTTATAGCGACGGTGGCCTCATAATTCAAGGCCTTACCTGCAGCAATTTTTCTGGCAGTTAAGGTCGGAACAAGACACATACGATCGACACTATTATTCCCACTAGAACCTCCTTGGGTACCCAAAAGTCCAATAACTTTAAATTTTGTACCGAAAAATGTTATTTTTTTGTTGATCGGATTTTCATTTTTATCGAACAATGCTTTTCTAATATCAGCACCAATAATTACAACTAAAGAACCATTATTTGCCTCTGACTGGGAAAAAGCTCTACCCTCAATAATATCATATCCATCCACTAATAAATAATTGTAATCTCCTCCTTGAACGCGACAATTTGGATTAGTGACTTTACTCCCATTTTTAATTTCTGCACTAAACGTTACCGCAGCATTGACACTTACGACACCAGGACCATCGAACGCTTCCTTAAAACGCATTAAATCGTCATATTTCAAAGGTGGGAAGACTTTCGCGTCTTTACCATCGCGAGAACCTCGATCAGTCCTTTTACTTTCTACATCAAATGTATTCGCGCCTAAATTTGAAAAACTATCATTGATTGAGGCTTGGATTCCTTCAATTGCTGTGAGGATACCAACTAAAGAGGTTATCCCAATAGCGATAATTGCTGCAGTAAGAATTGTTCTTAATTTATTTGCTGCAATTGATTTTAATCCTTCTTTAACGTTTTCTTTTAAATTCATTTTTACCTTTATGCCTGAGGTGAAGTTAATTGATAACCCTCAAAATAGCGTAACGTTGAGAAGTATTATGAGTTGGAAAGTGAGAGTCTTATTTATTGCATTATTGTATACGTTCAGTTTATCCATTCAAGCAGCCCATCTGCTCATACCTATGGATGAAAATCAAAAAGACCATCTAAAGGCATATGGACTAACCTATTGGATGCTGGAAAAAGAAGTTCCCGTCGATTGGCTACTGAATTATCGAGGTGGCGCTTTTATGGTGAAATATCTTCAAAAATTCGAAAATGAAAGTGTTATTAGAGGGATTACTTATGAAGTAATCTCTGATGCTCAAGCCAATCAGATACTTAGTTTAATAGGTAGTCCTGCTTCCAATATGGACGTTATGAAATTGGAAAAATACCCGAAAATCGCGGTTTACTCGCCAAAAAGCAAACAACCATGGGATGATGCGGTCACGCTCGTGTTAACCTATGCCGAAATTCCATATGATGTAATTTTTGATGATGATGTCATGTATAACGAGCTCCCCAAGTTTGATTGGCTGCATCTTCATCATGAGGATTTCACCGGCCAATATGGAAAGTTTTACCAGAACTATAAACATTTCCCATGGTATCAGCAGCAGCAAAAAGAATACGAAGAATCTGCGCAAAAGCATGGCTTTTCTAAAGTATCCCACCTCAAACTGGCTATCGCTAAAAAAATAAAATCTTATGTAGCAAGTGGTGGATTTCTATTCGCTATGTGCTCCGCGACGGATACTTACGATATAGCATTGGCTGCAGAAGGTGTAGATATTTGCGAATCAATGTACGATGGAGACCCTGCCGATCCTGCTGCTCAAGGCAAACTTGATTATTCGAAAACATTGGCTTTTCAAAATTTCAACTTAGTAAGAAACCCATATGAATATGAATACTCCAATATTGATAATCAGATGCAAGAACGCGGACTGACACAAAAAAATGACTTCTTCACTTTGTTTGAATTTTCAGCTAAATGGGATCCAATTCCCACCATGTTGACACAGAATCATACTCAGATTATCCCTGCATTCATGGGGCAAACGACCGCTTTTAAAAAGCAGTTAATAAAACCGGAAATCGTAATTATGGGTGAAAATAGATCAATAGATGAAGCAAGATATATTCATGGTGTCTTGGGAAAAGGATTTTTTACGCTCTACGGCGGACACGACCCTGAAGATTATCAGCATTTTGTCAATGAGCAGCCCACAGATTTAAAATTGCATCCAAACTCTGCTGGATATAGATTGATCTTAAACAATATTTTATTTCCAGCAGCCAAGCAGAAAAAGCAAAAGACCTAATTAGAGTTTGTCCATAAAGTCAGAGCCTGATCTAGAATTTTCACAATCAAGGCATGAGAGAGAAAAGCGGAGTTGCCTTGTGGCAATTGATCTGCCGAAGCAGAGCATTTTTTCGATGAACATAACGCAGAGTGTGGGCATTATAGACAGACTCAAATTAAACATTCATCATCTACCGATTGCTTACCACAAATTCACACGACTGGTGAATTTGCAAATAGTGTATTGGATATGATTTATAAAGGTCCGTCGGAAGCTAGATTCTCCTCTTCTGGTTACTCAGAATTAGTTTCTAATGAATCAGCTGTTCTAAAAGCGGCGCTTCTGGGAGTTACAGATAAAACTGATAAGACAAACTGTTATCAGAATCAAACAGCCCTCTCGATAAGGTTTATGATTTATTGACCAAACACCTAGATTTCGAGCTTATGATCTCGGGTTGTTATGATGATACAAGTGAGTCATCATAATGTAGATCTTTCATAAAAAAGAGCAAAATCTGCAAAAGCTATTTAGAAAAAGTAAGAATAGCTACTCAAGGTTGCTGTGAAGCAAATTCTGTTGTCGACAGTCGTAACCCAGAAGGAAGAGCTAAAAAAGTATTGGAATTTGATATTATCCATGATTAATGTTAATTCAAATAAAACAGCTTTAGACTGCTTCATTCTGCTTCATGTGAAGCATTTTTATTGAAATAGGCTTTGGATTTCACCAAGTATAGACCAAAAATAAAAATTGATAAAGCAAAAGGTCCTAATCCACCTAAAAACGTGATTGAAAAGAAGGTGGATCTAATGTCTTCATAAACAACGAGGTTTATTACCAAAGTCAATACTAGCCCAACCAACCAGAATTTTTGGGCAAATTTGGAGTCAAAAAAAAGGTATGCTAAGAAAAAGTATACTGCAAGCATAACAGATGATAAAAGAGCAATTCCGGTTATTAACGAATAAGGAATCAATAACAATTGAAATAAAGCCAAACGTTTATACAGTTTTCGTTTTCTATCTAATACTTGTTCTCTGGTTAGTTGGGTTACTACTTCATTTTTCGCATTGAAACCAAAACGTAATATTAGAAATAGGGTAATAAACAGAAGGATGGCCATGATCAAAACCATATTAAAATCTTGGCTATATTGATCAGCTCTATTCAATAAAAAGACAAAACCTATAAAAAAAGAGCTAGAGATATATGTCGACCAAAAAAGAGATTTTAATTTGGATTGACAAATATATTTTAAATTGAGTTGTACGGGGTGTTGATTTATGGCCATAGTCTAATGCATTCTATCGCCTCTCACTTCCATATTTTTCAAGACCTCAGCCTCAATTTTCAAGATCTCTCCCCAACGCTTAGTCACATAATCCTGTGGAGCATATTTTTTTGCCAAGTCTATGAAATTATGATAGTGTCCAGCTTCAGAAACCATCAATTCATAATAGAATTTAGATAATTCCTCATCCTCAATATTTTTCCAAAGCAACTTGAATCGCTCACAACTCCTAGCTTCAATTAGTGCATTGATTAAAAGCTTCTCAACCAGCTGTTGCTCCCTACTCCCGCCTTTTTTTATCGTTTTGCTTATTTCCGACACGTATTCGTCTTTGCGCATTTTACCGAGCGCATAACCACGTTTTTTTAATTGCTCGATGACTCTTTCAAAATGTGCCCACTCTTCGGCGACTACCGGTGTAAGGACATCAATCACCTCTTGTTTATCCGGAAATTGTACGATCAAAGAAATACATGAAGAAGCTGCTTTTTGCTCGCAATAAGCATGATCAACCAAAATATCCTCAATATTCATCTCGGCGATATTCACCCACCTTGGGTCGGTTGGTAATTCCAATCCGAGTGTCGTTTTGTTAACAGTCTCCATTAGTCAAAAAACATCCATTTAAATCCAAAATCTATAACTCGCGGCAATCCAGGATAATAAGGTGTTACAAAATAACCACTTGCTGCCTGCTGGTTTGCATGCGTGACTTTTACAAAAGCACGAAAATTATTGACCTTCATATTTATAAAAAAATCTGTTGCTACAAAGGACTCCATAGTGAAATCTTCCTGCAGACCAAATTGCTGAATATCTGGAATATAAGCTAAACCTTTATAACCCGATCTGGCCTGAATATCTAAACCAATTTCAACTTCCATACTTTTTTTAAACCAAAGACCTCTCCAGAAAAACCTGCCATTATAGAATACATTAGGAACTCTCATCTTATCAGACTCAGCGCCAGACAATGCGGAGAAATACACTTCATTCTCAAAGTGAAAAGCTTCTTTCAGTTCTTTATTTGTCGTCAACTTCACATTGGCATTTCCCCCAATTGACGTCAATAAACCTAATCCATTACTCTGCGCAGCGTTACCTAATTGGTCAAAGTACAAGAATTGATTCTGACTCAATATTCTTAACTGCGGTACTAAGGTGATACTTTTATATTTCACCTTTAAGCCGCCTTTAATCTCGTTACTAAAAGATGATTTGAAATCATTATCCCAAAAGCGATGGTTTGAAAAATAAGACTGGTAGATATAGCCAGGGATTTGTCTCTTGGAGATATAAGATCCGAAGATGAGCTCTGATTGAATATCGCCTCTCAGATAATACTCTCCTGTTTGCAAGAACTCCACTTTACCAGACACGTTGAATTTATCCTTCCAATCAAAGCGCGTATATCCACCGATATAAAATTCATTTTGTGGCCTTGTCGGATCATTGTATAAAAAATTTTGATCAACATATTTATGTTTAACATAAGCACTGTAAAAAAGCGCATCCAGTTGACCTTTAATGCCAAATTCATTATTCAACTCGCTCCACTTAGATAACGAGTATGTGCTATCCTGATCGAGGTAAAAGCTATCATAAAAATCACCATAACTATCGTAATCAGCACCTGACGCTCCATCATCAAAGTCTTCATATCGACTTGACTGAGCTATATAGTCTAATTGATGATAAAACTGTAATGGTTCTGTCCAAACGTATTCTTGATAAATATGCCAGTCTGCTCTTTTTTCCTCCGCTGTAGCATTAGTTAATTGATTATCACTGTCTTGATAAAGATATAGATCTTCGTTCGTTGGGTTTTCATCTACTTGAATTCCTCCAGTCTCAGCAACATCAAAACCTAATTGGCTTACGCTTAATATCAGCTTATATGGTAATTCAGGATGTTTATAAAAGCTATACATATCGTAAACGGATCCTATGATGTTACGATCTCCTTCTCTAAGTGTCCCAGTCTGTTTATCAGAAGTTATACGATGAATATCAAAACCAACATTCCAGTTAGCATTTACATTTCGAGAAAATGACAAATCAACACTCGATCTTCCTTGACCACCAAAAACAACTTCAATATCGATAAAAGGAGACTTAGTATCATAAAAAGCCATATTCTGATAATTCCGAACATAATTCCGAAAAGAGTTGAATCCACTTGAGCGTCCAATCCTATCATCTACCTCGTAAAAAACAGACCACATGGCTGTTCCATTATTCCCTAAATCTTGATAGTAGTGCTCCTTATCATCTAAAACCTCGAAGCTTTCTATTTTATATAATGTAGTATCAGGATGTCTTAATGTCTCTTGATTGTATTTAATATCTCTTTCGAATATAATCTTGGTAGTCTTCGAACCATAAACCAATTCCGTGGTATCATCGAGTATCTGGGCAGATACTTGATTAAACATGATGATTAAAAAACTTACTACCAGTATTTTTTTTTGCACGCGCAAAACTAAAAGGATTTCTTAAAGATCATCGAAGCTTTTTAAGCTGTTTGTTACTATTGCTTGAAACAACGCTTCATCTTTTAAAAATTGTGTCCTAATCGGTAGGTAATAAACGGAATATTTTCTGAGTACCTCAAATTTCTCCAACTTCACTGCATCTTTTTCGGTACAAATAAGACTTGTCTCTCGATCGAGTTCATTGACGATATGCTTCACGTCTAAATCTGAGTATTGATGATGATCCCGATAATTATGTAATAATTTGACTTTAAATGTTTTTTCCAGATAGCTATTGTAAGGTCTCGCATTTGCTATGCCAGATATCCCAACTATCTTTTTCTGTAAAGGAGGTTGCTCATCAAAAATTGGTAGTGGTTCGTCATACCCTACCCTCGTGAAGAAAATCGGACTTTTTGAAAAAGTACTTATTTTTTCTTTAATCTGAACCTGATCTGAATCTGATAAGCTTGGACATTTAGTCACTATAATTAAATCAGCTCTTTTTGCTCCTGATCGAGATTCTCTCAAGCGGCCGGCGGGTAACACAAAATCTTTGTAGAATGGTTTATTATAATCCGTCAGCAGCAGACTGAGAGAAGGATTGACAACCCTATGTTGAAAAGCATCATCAAGTAAAATAACATTTGTTCCGGGGCGATAATATAAGATTTCCGGAATAGCTAAGTCCCTATTACTACATACTGCTACGCCAATAGCATTACCAAATTTTCGATGGTACATATATGGTTCATCTCCTAGGCTATTTGCATCATCTAAGGCTCCCGCCATTTTAAAGCCATAAGTCTTACGACCATATCCCCTACTTAAAGTTGTAATATCATTGTGCTCATTGGTGATTAGCCGAATTAAATATTCAACCATCGGCGTTTTTCCAGTACCACCTACCGAAAGATTTCCAACAGAGATTACATTTGTTTCGAATTTTATAGAATCCAATATTTCCTTATCGAAAAAATAATTTCTTATTCGAGTAACAGAATCATATAAAATTGCAAAAGGCAGAAATAGCCAGGACCACCAACGCATAGCTTCCAAAAATGAAAGTCAAAGATATAAGTAAATATTTAGAGCAAATCGCACCGCTCTCCTATCAAGAGTCATATGATAATTCTGGTTTATTAGTCGGCGATATGGACGCTGAAGTTTCGGGGGTTTTAATTTCCTTAGACGTTACCGAAGCGGTCATACAGGAGGCTATCACGACAGGACATAATCTCATAGTTGCGCATCATCCGCTGATATTTAAAGGTTTAAAGTCTTTAATAGGAAAGCATTGGGTAGAGCGATGTATTCGTCTCGCAATAAAAAATGACGTTAATATTTACGCAATTCATACAAACTTGGACAATGTGCATGTCGGAGTAAATAAAAGAATTTGTGACATGCTTGGCTTGCAAGATGTAAGCATCCTTTCCAATAAAAGTCAAACACTTGTTAAGTTGACGGCATTCGTGCCTGTTGAAAATAAGATGGAGCTTTTGAACGCTCTTTACAAAGCTGGTGCAGGAAAAATTGGCGAATACGATCATTGCAGTTTTAGTGTTGAAGGAGAAGGGACTTTCAGGCCGAGTGAAAAAAGTAACCCAGCAATTGGGAAAAAGTCATCTGACACTACTGTTGATGAATCGAGGGTGGAAGTCTTGATACAAAAACCCATGCTTCCACGTGTATTACAAGCTATGAAGGATAATCATCCCTATGAAGAAGTAGCTTATTATGTCAATAACTTGGAGAACTCAAATCAAGAAATAGGTTCTGGTATGATTGGTACATTAGGAAAAACACAAGAATCAAAGCTTTTTCTGAACTTTTTAAGTCAAAAAATGAAAGCAAAAGGGGTGAGATTCACAGCGCTGTGTTTCGATGAAATAACCCGCGTGGCAGTTTGTGGTGGAGCCGGCAGTTTCCTCCTAAAAGAAGCAATAAAAAATAAAGCGCAAATATTTATCTCCTCAGATTTCAAATATCATGACTATTTTGAGGCAGATGGTAAGATCATTATAGCTGATATTGGTCATTATGAATCTGAGCAATACACAAAGGAATTGCTTTATGACATTTTAAGCGAAAAATTCGCTAATATTGCCTTTCGTTTGACAGGGGTAGTGACGAACCCAATCAATTATCTGTAGTACTACATGGAAAATAACATAGCTAAAAAGCTAGATAATCTCGTAAAATTACAAACAATAGACTCGAAACGTGATGAACTTATTAAGGTAAGAGGTGCTCTTCCTGAAGAAGTTGTAGATCTAGAGGATGAAATTGCGGGATATCAAACGAGAGTAGATAAGCAAAACCACGATCTTGCTGGTCTTGAAGGAAATATCGAATCGAATAGAACAGCAATAAAAGATGCTGAACGGCTCATAAAGAAATATGAGGAGCAGCAAATGAATGTGAGAAATAATCGTGAATACGATGCAATCACAAAGGAAATCGAACTTCAACAGCTGGAAATACAAATTCTCGAAAAGAGAATAAAAGAATCTTTCGTTAAAATTGATTCGAAAAAAGAAGAAATAGCTGTGACTCAAGAAACACTTTCGGAGAGAACTAAAGATTTAGGGTCTAAAAAATCTGAATTGGAGGTTATTACGCAAGAGTCTGAAGAAGATGAGAAAAAACTTTTGAAGGATCGAGAGAAAGCTTGCAAGAATATCGAGGAAAGAGTGTTGAATTCTTACAATAAGGTAAGAAACAATATGAGAAATGGTCTGGCAGTTGTTCCTGTAAAAAGAGGAGCTTGCGGAGGTTGTTTTAATGTTGTTCCACCTCAAAAACAAGCTGAAATCCGTGATAAGAAAAAAATTATCGTTTGTGAGCATTGTGGAAGAATCCTTGCTGATGTTGAAGATGAAATCATCGTAGAAGAGGTGAAACCGAAAAGAAGAACAAAAAGAGCTGTCGCTAAATAAGTACAGACTTTATACCAATATTAGAAAGACCTGTCAAACAACAGGTCTTTTTTATTTTATACCTTTTTCAGGATGTCTGCCTTTTATTTTCCTATAAAAAGAAAGGAAAACTTCCGAATCTGATTCCCAATCGTCTTTTGGCCAATATGGCTCCTGAAAAATCACTGTCTTATTTTCAAAATCAAAACCCACCGTTACTATTGGAACTTTAGCCTTGACTGCTATTCGGTAAAATCCTGATTTCCAACGATCTACATATGACCTGGTCCCCTCCGGTGTTACAGTAAATATGAAAGTTTCCTTTTCATTAAATAACTCCACTACCCTTTCAACAACGCTATTATTTTTTGTTCTATCGACGGGATGTGCACCTCTTGAGTGAAGAAATGAAGAAACAATCGGATATTTAAACATCTGATCTTTGACAAGAAAATCAGCGCTAAACCCTAGAATATTACGAGTGATATAACCGATAAAGAAGTCCCAATAACTCGTGTGTGGAGCGATAATAATTACATATTTTTTTAGATCAGGATTTTTACCTGCAATCTTCCATCCTGCAATCTTGAACAGGCATTTCCAAAATGCTTTTTTCATATTCTTAACTTAATCACTTCAATGTTGTCGTTTTTATTATCGCTTTAATAATTGAATATATTTGATTTAATCTATCGCTTTAGCTTCTGAAAAAATATTATAAGCCCTTCTAGCAATATTGGAAAATGGCTAGATCGCTAGCAACAAAAAATGAACCACTGAAAGCATCATAGCCCCTTCTTGTGAGGTTGAAAATCTTCATACTCCCAGATTAAATTAGATTGATCGTCATCATCAGGTCTTTACCTCAATATTCTTATCATACACTAAGGACCTATCTTTTTTAAGCGAACCTCTAGCAGATATGAATGGAGATACCGTATGAAAATAAGTTCTTTAATCCTGAACCCTCCAAGAAATGGAAGATTTTAGAAGTCCACGTTTAACACCACAAATTACATGATTTTAACACTCTAAGAGAATAATGAAGTTTGCTTTTAGCATTTTAAAAAACGCTGGCTTTTGGAGAGCCATTAAATAAACAAATGCGAATAAGGTTAAGAAAATAATTAAACTGTAACAATTGCCGCACATGCTTTTGGCATATGCTAACTCTTTGTCCCATTACGATGACTACTTCAGTTTTACAAGATTGGTCTTGCTCTCTGGCACTACTGACAGAAAGCAGTACGCTACCTTTTCTGACTATTCACTATAAGCCCCCATAACACTGAACTTCTCGATGCGCTCTTCGATTCGTTTTTCAGTTTTTTTCTTACTTAATTCTTTAAGGTTTTCCAAAATGACCTTTTTTAATTCCTTCGTTGATGCCTTCAAGTCATTGTGTGCGCCTCCTAGTGGTTCTTTAATGACACCATCAATGAGTTTATTTTTTAGCATATCAGGAGCAGTCAATTTTAATGCTTCAGCAGCCTGTTCTTTGTAATCCCAGCTTCTCCATAATATGGATGAGCATGATTCTGGTGAAATCACAGAGTACCATGTATTCTCCATCATAAATACTTTATCACCAATCGCAATTCCAAGCGCTCCACCTGATGCACCTTCACCAATTATTACACAAATGATAGGCACTTTTAAAGTCATCATTTCTTTTAAGTTTCTGGCAATTGCTTCTCCCTGCCCGCGCTCTTCGGCTTCAATTCCAGGATAGGCACCTGGAGTATCAATTAGCGTTATTATCGGCTTGTTAAACTTCTCTGCTAGCTTCATTAGGCGCAAAGCTTTTCTATAGCCATCTGGATTAGCCATTCCGAAATTTCGTTCTTGCCTTTGCTTTGTATTTCTTCCTTTTTGCTGACCAATTATCATGACGCCCTGACCATCTATATCTGCAAAACCTCCGATCATGGCCTTATCGTCTTTTACGGCTCTATCACCATGTAGTTCGATAAAATCATTCGTCATTTCATAAATATAGTCTAATGTATAGGGTCTATCTGGATGTCTTGAAAGTTGGACTCTTTGCCAACGAGTAAGGTTTTGAAAAGTCTCTTTTTTCAATTCCAATATTTTACTTTCAAGTTTGTTGATGGCATCAGATACATCAACATCACTTTGTCTGGCTAATTCTTTCATGTCAGCCAATTTATTTTCCAATTCTATAATTGGCTTTTCAAATTCTAGGTGCATTCAGCAGTCGTTTTTTAATAAGCATGGTAAAGTTAATGAAGATTATTTTTGTGGTAGTTGAAAATATTTAATGTTATTACTTGCAGTTGTAAAATGATAAGTCTAGTTTTGCAGAGCAATTGAGTAACCGGTGTGGTAGTTCAGTTGGTTAGAATGCCTGCCTGTCACGCAGGAGGTCGCGGGTTCGAGTCCCGTCCATACCGCAAAATTGCATAACCCTCTGATAATCAGAGGGTTTTTTTATGCCCTTTCGGTTTATTAATCCTTTCTTTAATTTTCTTAGTGGCGAATAATTCATAATTTATGGAATAAACCATATCTGAATGAATTCATAAGCTTGAAAGATTTCGGTCTAAAGTCCAATAAAATTAATCCTATCTCTCTAAAATGGTTTTATTTTTATTTCGCAAAAAAGTCTCCCTACTTTTTCTATAGACGAACTATTGCCAATCTCAAAAGTTAAATATTGAGAGATCGAATATTCTCTTATTTTTAATATCAACCTCCGAGACAATATTCATTCTCATTTTAAAAAAATATTTTTTTCCCTCTATGAATCATAAAATTTTGGATTCAATCAAGGAATAAAGTCAGGTATTAAAATATCCCGAGCATCATTAAAAGAAACCTGTGTGGCAAATATTTCTTATAAAAAAATATTCCTTTATTGACTTCAGATGGTGGTATTTTTCTGTTCAGTCCCAGCGAATATTCCCTGTTATCTCACATGGACCTAATCACTATTTTTTTTTAAAGTGTAAAATTTTAAGTTTTACTCTCAACCAGCATCACTCAGATCCTTACTGATTGATCCAAGCAAAAAAATAACATCAGCTTTGACCTTTGGATAAATTCCACCAAAATCCTCTCCCCTTATGGTTCGAATTTTCACTGCGATAACCTTCGTGCTGACCTCAATATTTACAGCCTTTTCTCAGGATCCAACTTTAGGCTTAATATTCAAAAACGATGACAAAGTCACTGTTGGTTATGTGCTTTTTGGAAACAACAAAACCACTTACTTAATTGATAATTGTGGTTTAATCGTAAATCAATGGGAAAGTGAATATCACGAGCCTAGAGTAAGTAAATATTTACTTCCTAATGGGGATATGATAAGAGCAGGAAATATCGATGGACAGTTTAATGTTGGTGGCTTAGGTGGGATTTCTGAAATCTTCTCTTCGCCTGGTGAATTAAAATGGAGCTATCAAGTGGTGTCAGACAGCCTTCATGCACACACGACTTGGCAACTTCATTATAACAGTTTTGAACGCCACACGGAAGAAGAAGCCAGTACTGTTGGCCGAAAGTACGATGGAGAGCTTTGGACGGAAAGACTACAGGGAATCGAAATACTTCCGAATGTTCAAACTGAAATAGTTTGGGAATGGAGCTCATGGGATCACTTATCACAGGGTCAAAATGAATTACTTCCAAATTATGGAGTGATTTGAGAGAACCCTTATCAAATAGATGTAAACTATATCTATGAAGGATAAAAAGGGATCACGTTAAATTATATGGGGACTAAGCTAAAATTTTTTGTATTCTGAACAGGACGAGAGCAACGCGATACTTACCCTTTTACTCAGCATTTGACCACCCGAACTTAAAGGAACAGAACCTATAGAGCTTGAACCCTACATAAGCGCGTGTTACAACCCAAAAGACTCAGCGGAAGAAGTTCTGCCTATGAATGACTCTCCAACAAAATTTAGTTTTGTAATTGATAAAAAATTGTAAAAATTAATTCGCTCGAACCATATCAAGTTATGATATACGACCTCAATAGTCATGTACTCGTGAATGAATATTATAAGAAAAATAGTTCTATTAACTTTGAAATTTCGAATCGTTTAGTAGTATTGAGTATTCAATCGAACATACATACTAATACCAAGAATCTTTTATTTCGTTAAACTTTAAACTCAGAAGTATGAATATATTTTTTCAGCATCTCTCGCTCATTTTTTTTAGCTTTTTAATGGTGCTTTGTTCTTGTAACACGTCCAAGACAGATAGTGAGGGAAAAAATAAGACAACTAAGGTCTATGAAACTGTAGGGACCATTGAAACACTTCATGAACGGTTGATATCCACAATCAATACGGAAAATAAAATAGAAGTCTTAGCGTCAGGTTTTTCTTGGACTGAGGGTCCTCTTTGGTTAAATGATCAACAAAAACTTATTTTTAGTGATGTCCCAAAAAACATCGTCTATTCATGGTCTGAGAAAGACAGTATTCAAGTTTATCTAAATCCTTCTGGCTATACGGGTGATAAAGAATGGAGAGAAGGATCGAATGGCTTAATATTAAACAATCAAAATAAACTTGTTTTATGTCAACATGGAGATCGTCAACTCACCCTTATGAATGGCCTATTGGATGATCCAAAGTCAGACTATACCCCGCTTACCAGCAAATACAAAGACCAACAATACAACAGTCCAAACGATGTAGTTCAACACACAGATGGTACGTACTTCTTTACCGATCCTCCATATGGATTGAAAGATGACGATGTAAAAGAGCTTGATTTTCAAGGTGTTTACAAGTTGGAGGAGAACAAAGTCACTTTGTTGATCGATAGCCTGACTCGTCCAAATGGAATTGCGCTTTCTCCGGACCAAAAGACATTGTATATAGCACAGTCTGATCCCAATTCAGCTCGTTATTACGCGTTTAACCTTGATGAAAATAATAATATTTTGGACGGCAAAGTACTTTTGGATGTGACCGCATTATTAGAAGACAAAAACAACAAAGGGTTACCTGATGGACTGAAAGTTAATAACGAGGGTATCATTTTCGCTACAGGTCCTGGCGGAGTATTAATTATTGATCCTGAAGGTATTCATCTCGGCACAATAAGAACAGAAAATGCAACAGCTAACTGCGCATTCAACGAAGACAAATCTATTTTGTATATGACTGCCCATAGCCATCTAATGCGTCTTGCGCTTTGAAAAAATACGGTATTTTTATGCTAAGTTGGTTACTATCTCTGGCTTGCAAAGGACAGGAGTTTAAGTCTTTGACCTTACCCAATGAAACTAACTTATTGTATATCATTGACAGTACACAAACAACATTAGGGGAGCCTAAAAACTTAGTAATAGCGTTACATTGGGGCTGGAATCGGTCGGCCCCACTGACTAATAGCCACGTCAAAGGGTTCCATGAGAATTTTACAGTTCCATCAGTCGTATTAAAAAACACGATCCGGGTATCAATTAAATGTCCTTATAATGGATGGGACAATGAGTATTCCATTATGGCTATTGATGAATTGTTAAATCACTTAATTCTTAACTATAATGTAAACGAATCGGCAATGGCGCTCATCGGCTATAGCGCTGGTGGAATTGGATGTTGGTATTACTTACAGCAAAGTCCAAATAACATATTCAAATTAGTCGTCCCTATTGCGGCTCGACCACCAACAACAACTATAAATCTAGAGACACAAAGTATACAAATTGTTCATGGGTCAAACGACGATTATTTTGACATCAAAAAAGTAAGAAAATTCTATTCTGAACTTAAGATTTTCAATGAATTTTCAAATTTAACTGTCGTACCTGGTGCAGGTCATATGACCGTTTCAGGGTATGCTCCTAGAGTCAAAAATATACTTTCAACATTAAAATATAAATATCAATAAAAAAGCCTTTCTTCTGAAAGGCTTCTTCAATAATCGATATATAACTAACTATTTTAGTCTTCTTTTTCTTCTTTTTTGGTGGTAGGCTCTTCCACTTCGGCTTCTTTAGTAGCCTTTTCCTCTTTCACTACCGCCTCTACTTTTTCAATTTTTTGAGCTTTTTCTTCTTTTGGTGAAGCTTCTTTTACAAGTGCTTTCTCTTGTGCCGCTGATTTAATTTTCGCAGCAAATTCTGCCTTAATCGCTTCAATATCAACGTTTTTCACAACTGGAGTAGTATTTAATCTCTTTATTGTGGCTACACGAGCCTTGGCTCTTGATTTATTCTTTCTTCCTTTTCTTTCTAGTCTGGTAACAGCCATTATCTGATCATTTCTTTTTAACGAGCTGCAAATTTAGCTGTTTTGTTAGATTTGTGCAAAATTTATCTATGTCATCTAACAAACCATCAATACCAAAAGGTACTCGTGACTTTGGTCCAACGGAAATGGCCAAAAGAAATCACATCATAAGTACCATTAAAACCCAATTTGAACTCTTTGGTTTTTCTGAAATTCAAACGCCTTCTATGGAGCACCTCAACGTTCTTACAGGTAAATACGGAGATGAAGGAGACCAGCTAATTTTTAAGGTGTTAAATTCAGGAGATTACCTTAAAAAAGTTGATCAAAGCCAAGGAAATTTGGATAGTAAAAGACTACTTCCAGACATTTCCGAAAAAGGTTTGAGATATGACTTAACCGTTCCTTTTGCTCGCTTCGTTGTTCAAAATCAAAATAACATTACCTTCCCTTTTAGGCGTTTTCAAATTCAACCAGTGTGGCGAGCAGATAGACCTCAAAAAGGACGATATCGAGAATTTTATCAATGTGACGCAGATATAATAGGTACTAACTCCATCATCAATGAAGTCGAGTTGACTCAGTTGATTCATAATGTATTCCATGAACTGAATTATGAGAATTTCATTTTAAAAGTTAACCATAGAGACATACTATTTTCTATTGCTAAGTATGTGGGTCTTGAAAGCAAAGAGATACAGTTCGCAACAATTATTGATAAACTGGATAAAGTTCCCCAAGAGAAGGTTCACAATGAGCTAGTGGAGCTTGGTGCAGAGGAAAGCAAGTTGACTGACTATTTTGAATTAACCTCTTCTAACGATTATGCAGATGTCGAGGTGTTACTTACTAGATTAAATAAACTTCTGCCAGAAAATAAAGGAATTAAGGACCTAACAATCTTTTTTGACTTGCTCACTCAAGTAATTGAAAAACCTAAAGTTGAATTGGATTTTAGTTTGGCTAGAGGACTCTCCTATTATACGGGAATGATTTTCGAAGTAAAAGCAAAAGATGTCAATATCGGAAGTATTTGTGGAGGTGGTCGTTATGATAATCTAACTGGAGTATTCGGTTTATCAAATATTTCAGGAGTAGGTATCTCTTTTGGTCTCGACAGAATAATGGATGTGCTAGAGGAAAAAAACCTTTTCCCTAATTTACTTGGCAATGAAATAGATGTTGTGATCGGCCATTTTGATCAAGAGTCCTTAAATCATGGTGTTATGGTTTTGAACAGCCTTCGCCTCTCTGGAATTAAGGTCTTTCTCTATCCTGATGTTGTGAAGATAAAAAAGCAAATGACATATGCAAATAAGATAGCCGCTAGACACACTTTAATTATTGGGTCAGAAGAAATAGCTAAAAAAAGATACACGTTAAAGAACATGGAAACAGGTGATCAAAAGGAAATGACAATAAGTGAAATAATTAGCGTTTTAAAACCTACTCAACTATAGAACGGATCGTTCTCTTTCGTGCAATATGATCTTGAGGATTTACATATCAATTACATTAATCATCATCTACGCGATCGCTAGTGCTCAAATATTGAGCCCACTGGGTAGATTCTCCATTGATTATAATAAAGGTTGTAATCCAACAACAGTCCATATAACTCAGCTCGATACGTTTGGCAATATTAGTCGACTGTATTCTTATGAAGATGGAATTGAGGAAAGTTTAGATACATTTTACACCTACAATAGTCCAGGGATTTATAAAATAGTGCAGTTTGTAGGGGAAGATGTTAAGCCGAAATCTGACACAATTTTATTCACCCTAAAAGATAGCCGGCAACCTCAATTTGACATTTTCCTATGTGAAAATTCCTCTTTCAATATATCAATTACCGATGATAACTATGATTTGTATCAATACTCATCCTTAGACAGTTTTTTCATCACAAAGCAAAAGTCATTTAATATTGTTCGAGGTAATAGTAAGGACGTAAATATAAAAGGTCTTTTTAATGACTCTTTCAATAAAGATTGCGGCAGCTTGACTAAGTCAGTACCATTTTTCCAACCATTGTCGACTCCAAAAATAGATAGTATCTATTTGCAAGAAGCTTGCAAAGGCTTTTATCAACTTTCGGTGACTGGCCTATTTAATCACTCGGTTAAGTATGAACTGAGCTATTCGTTAGATAATGCTAATTCATTTGTTAATTTTTACGAAGGCGGCTTGAAAGACAGTATTTCGATAATAATATCCTTGCCAGACTTAGATTTTTCCAAATATTGTGTTCAAATAAAATCAATCAATGCTTGCGATAATGTGACAGTAAACAGCAGTAAATTTTGTAATGTTCCTGTCCAACATTATGATGATCTTAAAAATGTGTACGCCACATATACAGGTAACAATATCCGCATTATGCTTCCCGAAAACTTCTGGAATCATGTAATTTCAAGATCGGCAAATAATGATGCGTTCATCATTTTAGATACTACCCAAAATTCATTTTTTGACGAGAATATTTTTGGCAATAGATTTTATCAATATAAAGTGGATAAAATTGATAGCTGTGATCAAGTCATATGGAGTACTGTTGTCACTCCTCCATATCAGGCCATAGTATCAAAGGATAGAGAAAATAACATATTAAGAACAAATCAAATACGTCCGATTCTTTCCACATCTATAACTGATTCCTTGATTATTCTATATAATCAAGACAGCACCTCATCAATAACAGCAGCGTTTGCAACTGATATTAAGCTATTTCCTGAACTTGGGAAGGTCCAAAGTATTAGATCAAGCTATACAATTGAATCTGGTGTAAAGATATTTTCCAATGAATTAAAGAGTACCTATAAATTCATAATTCATACACCAAATGCCTTTACGCCAAATAATGATGGTTTAAACGATTTTTTTGAACTTTTTGGCCTACCAAATATTGAAGGGCAGCTGTTTATATTCGACCGGTGGGGGAAAAATATATACCATTCAGCACAACCTTGGCTAGGATGGGATGGTTATATAGAAGACGAAATTGCCCCAGCTGGTACTTATAGTTACAAGATTCAATTTAATATTGAAGGTGAGATTCAAAAGCAAGTAGGTAGCTTTGTTTTAATAAAAAATTAATTCTTTGCATTTATGTTCGATATGATGAAAATGATGGGTCAGTTAAAAGATGTTCAATCTAAGATGAAAGAAGCCCAAGATGAATTAAAAGGTATCACAGCACAAAGTGAATCTGGGGCTGGAATGGTAATTGCAGAAGTTAATGGGCAAAAAGAAATCATCAACCTTACTATTGACCCATCAATAATCAACGCAGATGATGCTGATATGATGAAAGATCTCATCGTAGCAGCTGTGAATAAAGCAATGATTGAAGTCGATATAAAATCAAAGGAGCATATGAAAAATGCTACGCAAGGCATGATCCCAAATATCCCTGGGTTTGACATAAACAGCATGATGTAATGTCAAGTACTGCTGTCGTAATTCTCAATTACAACGGAGCACATTTTCTTGATCAATTCTTACCAACTTTAATAGCGCACACCTCCAATTGTGATTTAATAGTCGCCGACAATAAATCAATAGACAATTCACTAGAAATTCTAAAAAAATTCGTGGACAGAGTTACAGTCATAGAGCTAGAGGAGAATTTCGGTTATGCTGGAGGTTATAACCAAGCTTTGAAAGATTTACCGAACGAGTTTATAATACTATTAAACTCTGATGTCGAGGTTACCGACGATTGGACACTTCCTCTCATAAGTCTGCTTGAAAAAGACGATGAAGTAGTTGCCGCCCAACCAAAAATCAAAGACTTCAACAATAAGAATAGGTTTGAATATGCAGGAGCAGCCGGCGGCTACATCGATAAACTAGGTTATCCATTTTGTCGAGGAAGAATTTTTAATACGCTTGAAAAGGATGTCGGGCAATATGAGGATCCTACACAGATTTTTTGGGCAACAGGCGCTTGTTTTATTATCAGAGCAAAAGTATTTAAAGATATTGGAGGGTTTGATGATTCATTTTTTGCTCACATGGAAGAGATCGACCTTTGTTGGAGACTCAATAATAGAGGATATCAAATCAAGTATCAACCAAAATCAACCGTTTATCACGTTGGTGGAGGCACATTAAATAAGCACAGTCCGAAGAAAACCTTTTTGAATATACGGAACAACCTTTTGACCCTTCACAAAAACTTACCCGCGTCTAGTTTGATACCTATCTTGTTCTTGAGAGTTTTCTTAGATTTAGCCGCAGCAGCCTTATTAAGTGTAAAGTTAGGTTCAAAACACGGTGTGGCAGTGATAAAAGCCTGGATTGCTTTTATCAAACATAAAAAAATAAAAGATTCTTTCAATAGCACCAACAATAAATCCTTCACTAAATCGATTGTGTCAGAATACTATTTGAGTGGAAAAAGAACCTTCGATAAACTTTGAATTAATAATACCAGACAGAGTTATCTCTTCTTCTCCACATCTTACGAAAATTCATAATAAATGCTAGTGATAAATAAACTAAAATTGGCGAGCCAAAGGCGAGGAAAGATGTATAAATAAAAAACATCCGAATACTGGAGGTTGGAATCCTCATCTTCTCTCCTAATTTAGTACAAACACCGAAAGCATAATTTTCTATAAACCTTTGCATTATAAACTTGTTGTTTAAAGCAAATCTAATAAATGCGAATAGAATTTGCGAAACCAAATAAGAACTAACGATTATTTTAAGTAATATTGCAGTTATTATCATAGAAACGAACATTGTTATAACTGAAATTTTAAAAATTATCCTAATGAGAAAACTTAACCTGGCGATAGCAGTACTTGTTGGCGCAGCAATCCTTTCAAGTTGTACGCTTGGCAAGATGGTCAAGCTTGCTTCTGATCAAGATCTACAAGTCAATCCTAATCCTTTAGAGGTTCATGGTGGACAAGTACCATTCGATCTGTCTGCGGTACTCCCTCCAAAAATGCTTCCTACTGGAAAAATATTCACAATAAACACTATCTATCAATTTGGTGATCAAGAAATCAAAGTTGGTTCAGTTGAATTTAAAGCGGCTGACTTTCCAAATAGTAGTTCTAGTACTTCTAGAAAAACACAAAGTTTTTCTTTTGATTACCAAAATGGCTTGAACCCAGGAACATTGTTTGTAGAAGGCGTAGCTTCAGATCCTAAGTCTGGAAAAACAAAGACTACTCCGAGAATGGAAGTAGCTAAAGGGTTAATAATGACCTCTTCTTTCGCAAAGTCAATTGCTTTCGCGTCTTGTGCTGACCATGATTATAATGATAAGGAAGAATTGATTCCGACAAAAGTCGCTTTCTTTTTCGAGCAAGGCAGAAGTACGCTGAATGCACGAATAGATACAGATGGCAAATCAAATGGAGAAAAAACGAAGAATTTATCTGCATTCATAGCTGAAAAGAATGTGACTAGAACGGTAACCATCACTGGTACTCACTCACCAGAAGGTACTGAAACTATCAACAGCGACTTATCTGAGGATCGTGCTTCATCTATCGAAGCATATTACAGAAAGCAGATGAAAAAATATGACTATATGGGAAAATCAGATTCTATTAAGTTTATTCTGAAACCTGTTGTTCAAAATTGGGCAACATTAAAAAGTGCCTTGATTACTTACGCTGGCATTAATGTTGAGTCTAAAGGACAAGTTAATAATATAATCAATGGTACAGGAACTTTCGAAGAGAAAGAGAAATCATTGAAGTCTTTGTCCTTCTACGATAAGTTATTAAAAGAAGTTTATCCTGGGTTAAGAACAGCAAAAACTGAAATTCTTACTGTCAAGCCTAAAAAATCTAATCCTGAAATTGCAATTTTAGCAAAGCAGATTGGTGCAGGAGAAATTAGTGTTGATACTTTAAATGCTCAAGAATTAATGTTTGGAGCAACTTTGACCCCTGTATTAGCTGAAAAAGAAGCTATCTACTTGGCATCTACAAAGAAATCAGGATCGTGGGCTGCTCATAACAATCTGGGTGCTGTTTATATCCAAATGGCAATGGCTTCCGAAGGATCTGATATGAAGAAAGCATTAGAAAGTGCAGTTACACAGTTAGAAATAGCTAATAATAAGAATAGTAACGAAGCTTCTATAGGTGCCAATCTCGCAGCAGCCAACATGTTAATGGCTGAGTATGACAAAGCTTTTGAATTCATCACATCTTCTGAGCAAGCTTCACCATCAAATGAGGTAGCAGGAAAGTTAAAAGGTATGAAAGGTGCAATTCAATTAATGAATGCAGAATATGATGCAGCAAAAGCATCTTTCAATAGCGCAAGCGACAGCAAAGCAGTAAGCTTCGATAAAGGCCTAGCGAGTTTACTTGCAGGTGATTATAGCGATGCGGTTAGTATATTGGAGACTATTAAGGATGACGATAAAGTTGGGGCAGATGCTTCATATTTACTTGCTGTAGCCGGTGCGAGACAAGATGACGCAACTATGGTAAAGTCATCATTAAAGAATGCAATACAAAAAAACCCTAACCTTAAGGATAAAGCCGCAAACGACTTAGAATTTATGAAGTTTGGTGATGCAGTTGCAGAAGCTATCAAATAATAATTAAAATTTTAATTAAAAGCTCTTTGATATCAAAGAGCTTTTTTTATGTCTATTTGGTTCGATTGACTTAATTTTATAGCTTAAAGAGAAAAGAATTTCAATGCGAGAAATACAATTTAGAGAAGCACTCAGAGAAGCTTTGTCTGAAGAAATGAGAAGAGATGAGAAAATCTTCTTAATGGGCGAAGAGGTAGCTGAGTATAATGGAGCTTACAAGGTAAGCCAAGGAATGCTTGATGAATTTGGGGCGAAGAGAGTTATAGACACTCCTATCGCTGAATTAGGTTTTGCAGGACTAGGTGTTGGAGCTGCCATGAATGGCCTAAGGCCCATTATCGAGTTTATGACATTTAATTTTTCATTGGTTGCTATTGATCAGATCATTAATAGTGCAGCGAAAGGAAAATCAATGTCAGGGGGACAAATAGGTTGTCCTATTGTTTTTAGAGGTCCTACAGGTAATGCTGGACAATTGAGCTCTCAACACTCGCAAAACTTCGAGAATTGGTATGCTAATACTGCTGGTTTAAAAGTTGTTGTTCCTTCCAATCCTTATGATGCAAAAGGATTGCTAAAAACATCCATTCGTGATGATGATCCTGTTATTTTTATGGAGTCTGAATTGATGTATGGGGATAAAGGGGAAGTTCCTGAAGAAGAATACCTTATTCCTATCGGTGTAGCGAAAATTGTAAGGCAAGGTGCTGATGTGACCTTAGTATCATTTGGTAAAATGATGAAGGTCGTATTACAAGCAGCTAGCGAGATGTCTAAAGAAGGTGTAGATGTAGAAGTGATTGATCTTCGCTCAGTAAGGCCAATTGATTATAAAACGGTTGTAGAGTCTGTGAAAAAGACAAATAGGCTGGTTATCGTAGAAGAGGCTTGGCCGTTAGCATCTATTTCTAGTGAGTTAAGTCATCACATACAAAGAAATGCTTTCGACTTTTTAGATGCACCTGTTCATAGAGTAAATAGTAAAGATCTTCCATTGCCCTATGCTCCTACTTTGATAGAGGAGATTCTTCCAAATGTAAAAAGAACGATTGAGGCAATTAATGCTGTCTTATACAGATAGATTTAAAGAGCTAAATAGAATATTGAAATAAAAAGGTCAGCAATAGCTGACCTTTTTATTTGATAAAGTGTAGGGTTATTTTATTTCAATAAACCTGATAATGCTTTAGCACCACCCATCTTATTCATTGTCTTCATCATTTTTCGCATTTGCTCAAACTGCTTCAAAAGTTGATTGACTTGGCTGACTGAAGTTCCACTTCCTTTTGCAATTCTCTGACGCCTGCTACCATTAATAATATCTGGATTTTCTCTCTCTTTCAAAGTCATAGACTTGATAATCGCTTCAATGGGCTTTAACGAGTCGTCATCTATATCAACATCTTTGATTGCTTTTCCCATTCCTGGAATCATGCCTAGCAAATCCTTGATATTACCCATTTTTTTGATCTGCTCCATCTGGGTTAGAAAATCGTCAAAACCAAATTGGTTTTTCTTGATTTTCTTATTTATGCGTCGTGCCTCTTCTTCATCAAAATTTTCCTGTGCGCGCTCTACTAATGTTAGAACATCACCCATTCCTAAAATTCTATTGGCCATTCTATCCGGATAGAATAAATCAATAGCATCCATCTTTTCACCAGTACTTATAAACTTGATAGGTTTTTCAACTTCCTTTCGAATCGACAATGCAGCTCCACCACGTGTATCTCCATCTAGTTTAGTTAGTACTACGCCATCAAAGTTCAATCTCTCATTGAATGTTTTGGCAGTGTTGACAGCATCCTGACCAGTCATAGAGTCTACAACAAATAAGGTCTCAGCAGGATTAATTTTATTCTTAATCGCCTCAATTTCATTCATCATTAACTCATCAACTGCCAATCGTCCGGCAGTATCTATAATAACCGATTTCTTACCCTTATCCTTGGCATATTTTACGGCATTATACGCAATTTTAATAGGATCTTTTTCATCAGGCTCAGAGTACACCTCCACACCTATCTGTTCGCCCAATACTCTCAGCTGATCTATAGCGGCAGGACGGTAAACATCACAGGCAGCTAGCAATACTGTGCGCCCTTCTTTCTTGAATTTATGAGCAAGCTTCCCGCAAAAAGTAGTCTTACCTGACCCTTGAAGTCCCGAAATTAAAATAACATTAGGTGCTCCGGAGTTATTTAATGGGACATTTGTCTCTCCCATTAACTTTGTCAATTCCTCAGAAACAATTTTAGTTAGAAGCTGTCCCGGTGAAACTGAGATAAGTACATCTCGCCCTAAAGCCTCTTCTTTAATTGCATCCGTGACATCCTTGGCTACTTTAAAATTAACATCAGCATCTATTAAAGCTCTTCTTATCTCTTTAATAGTACTCGCGACATTAATCTCCGTAATACTTCCTTGTCCCTTTAGGGTCTTAAAGGCCCTGTCTAGTTTTACACTTAAATTATCAAACATATTCCATATAATTTCTCGTATGCAAAACTAACAAAACAGATGGCTAATGAAACTTAATTTAATTAAATCAGTATTATACATTATGCAGTACCTTGTAATACACAATAACATGAAAAACTACTTTATACTACTCACACTACTCATCCTATTGCTCTTTAATTATGATGTTCAAGCCCAAAAGAAAATTAAGGAATCAGACGTCATTGGAACTTGGAAGCTAAACATTGATGTAGATGAAGCTATTCAGGAGGCAAAAGACGAACTCGACGAACAAGATAACATCATAGGAAAGATAGTTTTAACCTCTGTATCAGGGTTTGTAGATAGTATCATTGAAGAAATCGATGTTTATCTCAATTTTCAAAAAGGCGGCAAAGTCGAAATTTTAGTTAATGCATTTGGAGAAAAAGAATTAGAATATTCTGAATGGTACATCACAAAGAATGGAGAGTTATTCATTGAGGATTCCGAACACATCCAGACAGACAATGATCGCTTTGTTATGAGGTCCAAAGACATCATGGTGCCTGCCGATGAATATGATAAAGATGCGAATATTTATTTGGTCCGAATTAGCAAATAAACCTATTTATTAAGAATGCTCTTCAGGTCTGCTGGAGAGTAATTAATTGACTTTAATGTCTTTTCGTCAGCTTTCCTAAATACCAAGTACTTATCTCCTTCCTTTGTATAATAGGCTTCTACATTTTTAGAAGTCCAATAATGTTCCACCGTTTTCTTAGCTTCCTCTTCATTGCTGCATGCTTTACTCATATTAGAGCGCTGTACTTCTTCAAAAAGGGAAACGAACTTATCCCCTAAACCAAACTCCAACACAGCCCCTGAGAGCACATATTGTATATCACAAAGCGCATCTGCTATCTCGACTAAATCATTTTCTTTAATCGCTTGTGCTAGCTCTTCTAATTCTTCAGTTATTAGTGATACTCTCAATGCGCTTCTCTTTTCATCAGGTATTTGTGGAGTGTCCAAAATAGGATGATGAAAAGTCTTGTGAAACTCCGCTACTTGGTTTAAAGAATCAATTTTCTTCATTTATTACTTTCGTTTTTAATCGCTTTTGATAAAAAAAAGAGAAACCCACCCACGACGATGGTTAAGATTAAGGCCATGCTTATAATTCCAGTTAAGCTCATACTTCCTTACAAAATTTATTGTACAACAATTTATTTAAAATTAGACCCACAAGAATCACGGAAACCCATTGTGAAATTACACTCGCATTGCTATATACATCAAAAACATTCCAATATCCTTCTTCAGAAAACCAAGTGTAATCACTGAGGCCTTGCGATAACCACCAATAAATGATGAATACACCCATACCAATAATTAAGTATATGGAATATTTAAAATACCAATTAGCTACTGTAAAGTCAGAGTCTTGATCTATCAATTCTCTTTTGAATTTGTCAGGCCCATAAACACTTGCACCTATGGCAATAAAAATACCACTTACAATCAGCCCCAGTCCCCAAACCCAATCTTGATTTGAGAAAAAGTCTAAAGAATAAGCTGACGGTAAACCGAACAAGATGAAAACGATTACCATTATAGCAATAATCAACTTATTATTCTTCGACAAGTTGGTTGCGTTGCTCCGAAACAATTCCAACATAGGAAGAAAAGAACTGAATGCCGCAATACTTAAGGCTAGAAAAAAGACAATCGTCATTATTCCCCCTCCAGGAATTTCGGCAAAAAGCCGAGGTATGATTGTAAAAGTCAGCGCTTGACTACCCGACTGTAGAAAAGACAATGCTTCTGAATCGGTCGCAGAAAGAGCAAAGACTGCTGGTAGAATAGCCATACCAGACAGAATGGAAGCTGTGTTGTTCCCAAATGCGCCTACAAACGTATTTAACGTTACGTCTTCTTTGTCCCGAGCGTGTGAAGAAAGTGTAATCATCAACCCCCAACCAGCACCTGTCGACCAAGCGGATTGTGAGAGCGCTTCTATCCAGATAGTTGGATTGCTGAAATTATCCCAATCAATAACAAACATGTATTCAAGGCCTTTTATGCCATTATCCATAGATAAGGCCGCAGCAGCGACGATAACTAAGAGTATAAATAAGCTAGGAATGAGTATTTTGTTGGCTTTTTCTAAACCCGATTTTATTCCTCTTGAAACCACAAAGACGCCACCGAATACAACAACGACATAAGTGATTACTGTCGACATATTGTTATTAGCGATGTTATTCCATTGATTAGCTAAGTAGTCGTCATTGGTACTAAGCTTTTGACTCAATGATACGTCTGAGACCATTTCTTGATAAAAGCTCGTCACAGAAAGCCACAAATACTCTAATGACCAAGCGGTAACGACTGAATAATAAAAAGCGATACCAAGAGTACATACTGTAATAAAAAAACCCATCCATGTTAAGTTCTTTCCTACCAGCATTCCAAAGGAACCAATGACCCCCTTTTTATACTTTTTACCAATCGAAAACTCTGCCAACAACAATGGTACAGACCAAACAAATAGAAAAAGAATCCATAATAAGATGAAACTACCCCCGTACTGACCTGCGAGTCGAGGAAACCTCCATAGGTTTCCTGCTCCTATGGCCATGCCCAAGGATGCAAGTATAATCCCCCAGCGATTACTAAATTGTTCTGTTTTAGACATTAGCTTTTTTTACTTACACCAAGTACCGCACGGTACAAATAAACCAAAATCAAAATAAGTAGACCCAATCCTAATAAACTCCCACCGATTGGCTCATCACTAATGGCAATATTAAGTCCAAATGTTGCTAGCAAGGCAATAAGAATACCCATCAAAGCTTCACCGGTAATTAGACCTGACGCTATTAATAGTCCAGCATTTGACGCTTTACCAATCGCCTCTTTACCAATATTGTTAGTTCTAAAACTTTTGGCCAGCATCCATGCAATTACACCACCAACAAATATTGAAGCGTCCAATTCAAATGGCAAATAAAGACCTACTGCAACGGCTAAAACAGGCATTTTAAAATTAGAACCAATCTTTTTCAAGTATTCATCAATCAAGATTACGACAACCCCAATACCACCACCAATGGAAATAATCGTCCATGGTAACTTGCCACCGAATATTCCGGTTGCCACACTCATCATCAATGTTGCCTGCGGAGCAGACAATGGATTTGGGTGTTCCGCTGTTGGAGTTCCTAAGCCTTTAGACTCTAGCAATAAATTTAAAACGGGAGCTATTAAAAGAGCTCCAGCCAATACGCCAATCATTTGCATTATTTGCTGATTTCTTGGAGTAGCACCAAGTATATGTCCTGCTTTGAGGTCTTGCATGTTATCGCCAGCAATTGCCGCCGCACAGCAAACCACCGCACCAACTAATATTGCTCCGGCTGCCCCTCTTCCGGGATCAGAAGTACCCATGAAAAGTAATAGCAACAGTGCTGTAGTAAGGATTGTGGCAATGGTTACACCTGAAATTGGATTATTTGAACTACCAACCAAACCAGCCATATATCCGGCAACAGCAGAGAATAAAAATCCCGCTACAACCATCATTAACGCCATGAAGAGCGAAAGAGCTACCTGTTCGATTATTGTTAAATAAATAAAGAATATGGGTACTACTAGCACTCCAATCCCTATTAACACCCAAGACATGGGTGTGTCTAGCTCCGTTCTAAGCGTATTCTCTAAATTTTTCGAACCTTCTTTAAAGGCTGCTACTCCTGAAGTAAAGGCGGTAGACAAGGCTGATCTCAAACTTAATAATGCCCAGAGACCACCAACAATCATAGCTCCAACACCAAGATATCGTATTTGATTCGACCATATTGAACCTCCAATATCAGCAGCAGTCGCCGCTTCCGGCGCACCATTTATTAATATATATATCGGAATCCCCAAGTACCAACTAATGCAGCCTCCAAGGAATACTAAAAACGAAATATTTAGACCAACGATATATCCAACGGCTACTAATGCGGGTGACAAGTTTAAACTAAAATAGAGATATATTTTTTGATTAAATAAAGCAGCTTTTTCAAATACACCATGCCAGAGGTTTAAAGCTTCACTACCAAATTTGAAAATTGCCCCAATCAAACTTCCGTAAACTAGGAACTTTACACTATCACCACCCTTAGTTCCTGTTTTTAATACTTCGGCAGTAGCAACTCCCTCAGGAAACATTAATTTTTCTTTTACTATCAATGCATTTCGCAAAGGAATAGTAAACAATACGCCAAGAACTCCTCCGCAAATAGATATTAATGTAGTCTCTATGTAATTGAACTTTTCCCAATATCCCATAATGACTAAAGCCGGAATAGTGAAGATCACACCAGCGGCTAATGACTCACCAGCTGAAGCAGCCGTTTGAACCATATTATTTTCTAATATGTTAGAATTTTTAAAGGCTTTTAAAATGGCCATTGAGACAACAGCGGCAGGTATTGAAGCAGAAACTGTTAAGCCGGAGAATAATCCAAAGTATGCGTTTGCAGCGCCTAAAACAATAGAAAGTATGGCGCCAATGATGATTGATCTTAAAGTTAACTCGTTAAGTCGAGTTTCGGGGCTAATGTACGGTTCTTCCATTTAGTTGGTTTTATATTTAGGTTGCCAACAAAAATGAACTAATTGAGTCTAAAAAACTAATTGAGCTTAAAAACAAAAGATCACGCCCAAATAGCCCCTGAAAATTGGTTTTAAACCTATATTATTATTGGAATACTTGATTCCCGCTGGTCACCACGGAAGTTCTAAGAATTTTACCCTCCTGAATATGATACCTTTTCCTTCTTTTTAATCCTTTTACTTCTATTTCTCCGGAACTAGAATTCAAGTCAAAACTCAAGTTCGCAGCTGCATTTATAAATATTTTTTCAATATCCCCTTAATTTTCTCAAAGGTTTACGAACGTTCTGGGCATGATAGCAGATCCTTGAATTTTCCCTGAGATGCTCCTCAAGCTCATGTCACCTTCAACCTCATCCATATCAATATCCACACTAGCATTTGCTTCAATTTCACCATTGATACTAACAAACGCTAGGTTTCCAGAAGTAGACTTACCTTCAATGTTTCCTGCTATCCTTTTTATAAGATGATCTCCGCTTGTTAATATTGTAACTAGTTAACCATGAGGACCACTAATAAGGGTTTCACCAGAGTTGGTACCTACATGAATAGGCTTTGCAATTGTCAATTCAATGTCTCCAAAAAACAATTTTATCGTATGTACATTTGAATCGATTCCTTATATATAAATATCATAAGCGCTCTTTTTCAAGTTGCCTTCAATCATTGGTAGCGACTGAATAGTCAGACTTACATAATTGTGTTCAACCTCTCCGTGAATTTTGTTCCACGTCACTGATTATCTCGTCGCTCTTAAAGTCGGTCTTAAATTGAAAATTACCGGTAGTATATCCTTCAAATATAAATTTTAATTCAGGCTCAACTTTAATATCACAAAATACTCCATTAACAAAAATCTTTTTAATATCTCGTACTGCAAATTTCTGTTCAGCAATCATCTTTAGGGCGAATGAAGTTTACTGTAAAACTATCAGATATGGACATTTTAGACTTTTAACGCTAGAGACGGCTTTACAGCAGTGAGGTTCTTCAGCCTATCTTATTTTTCGATAATTCAGCCAATAATTTTAATCCTTCTTTCAAATATGGATCTTCTGATAGTTTTTTAGCCGAATCATCTTCAATTACTACTTCATTGCTCTTAATGGTAGTGTTTAGGTTATCCTCTACTTCTTCATTATCCTTGGACTGCTCTGTTTTTCTTTGATCAAGGTTTAGTGAAATAGACTTTTCTTTCAATTGAGCTTTCGTTTTATCTACCTTTTCAACGAGATTTTTCAAATCATCATCTTCTAATAAATGCTTTTTATAAACACTATTCAACTTGGCTATTTGGTCTTTCGATATCGTGTTTGTAGGAACAAATTGAGAACCTAATATCTCGTCCCACGGAAGTGCGTTTGGTCTACTACCCTCTCCAAAAGGTTCATCTTGGAAAGGTGTAGGAAATGCGATATCTGGCGCTACTCCTACGATCTGTGTACTGCTACCTGTCACCCTATAAAACTTGGCCAACGTCATTTTTATCTGACCTAACTCAACATCATTTTGTCTCATATATCGACCGATATCAATCAAGTTTTGAACAGTCCCTTTACCAAAGGTGTTTTCACCTAAGACAATTCCTCTTTTATAATCCTGAATAGCACCTGAAAAAATTTCAGAAGCAGACGCACTATATCTATTAGTAAGAACGGCTAGTGGTCCATCATAAAATACATTACCCCCATCTTCATCTTCCATAATATCTATAGACTGGTCAGTATTTCTAACTTGAACAACTGGTCCCTTAGGAATAAATAGCCCTGTAAGCTCAATAGCCTCTTGTAAAGAACCTCCTCCATTGTATCGCAGATCTATCATAATTCCATCTACTTTTTTGATCTGTAGCTCAGTAATAAGTTTTTTCACATCTCTTGTCGTGCTGGTATAATCTTTCACGCCCTTATTCATTTCTTCAAAATCAATATAAAAATTAGGTATTGATATAACACCTAATTGGTAGGTTTTTTTACCTTCTGAAATAGATAAAACTTCACTTTTAGCCGTAGATTCTTCTAGTTTAATCTTGTCTCTCACCAAAATAACCGTATCTGGTGCGGATCCCAAATCATCATTACCTTTAAGGATTTGTAACCGAACAGTCGTGCCTTTTGGCCCCCTTATTTTTTGAACGACATCATCAAGTCTCCAACCAATTACATCTATAAACTCACCACTTTCGCCTTGAGCTACGCCAATGATTTTATCATCTTTCATTAGCTCTTTGCTTCGGTAAGCTGGACCTCCAGGAATAATATCAGCGACTTTAGTTAAATCTAGTTGCTGTGTCAATCGAGCACCGATTCCCTCTAAGGAATGACTCATATCTATTTGAAAATTTGCTTTGGCGATGGGGGAAAAATAATCGGTGTGAGGGTCATAGGCACTCGTAAATGAATTCATGTAGGCCTGGTAAACATCTTCACTATTGTATTGATAAATGGCTCGACTTACTCTAGCGTATCTTTTATTCAACGACTTTGCTATATCCTCCCATTCTTTTCCCGCTAGTTTATAACTAAGCGCTTGGTTCTTGATAATTTTTCTCCAAATTTCGTTGAGCTCTTCGCGGCTTTGCGCCCATAGTAGGTCCTCTCTGTCTGTATCCAAGTATTCGTCTTGGGTGAAATCAAACTCCGTTTTTAATAATTCATCAACATACGCTAGTCTTTGTAATGATCTTTCTCTGTAAATACTAAAGAGTTGGTAGGCAAAATCAAGATTCCCTTGAGGCAAAGACTCATCCAGTGTGAATCGGTATTTTTCAAAATAATCATAATCCGACTTTAAAAAGTAAGACTTGTTCTGATCGAGAGATTCGAAATAATTATTAAAAATCACAGAAGACAATGAATCATTCAATTGTGTTTTCCTATAATGATACCGATTGAGGAGGTTTACTATTACAAAAGTTTGACTTGCATGCTCTTTTGCTGGCTCAAGTGTCAAAAGAGAATCAACATTTTGAGCGGTAGCGGTAGACATACCCATTAACCCAACCAATAGCGACATCACTACTACAACCAACTTCGACTTATTCATATGATTTTATTTAGACTAACGAAATATAAAGAACATTGATTTTACTCACCGTAACTTTTTTTGTCAGCGGTAGCTATTTTAGTTGAAATTATGATTTTTTAACTTTCATTGTTCCATACCAGTGCCGCAGCTCCCAGAATAGCCGCATTTTTATCTATCATACCTGAAGGCAACAACTTGACTTTACCCTTATAAAAAGGTAATAAATTATCTTCTAGAGCTCTTTGAGTAGGCTCAAAAATCCACTTACCCGCTTTGGCAAGGCCTCCTAAAAGAAAATACGCTTCTGGATGACTAAAGGTCGTAAAATTAGCTAATTGTTGACCTAAAATGTTCCCAGTCATTTCAAACGCCTGCTGCGCGATAGAATCGCCTTGTTCTGCGGCTCTTGTTATAATCTCACCATGTAGGTTGTTGTACGAATAGTCACGTAAAACACTGTCCTCCATTGAATCACACAAAAGGTGAAATACTGTTCTTTTAAGACCTGTTGATGACACATAAGCCTCTAGACCACCTCTTCTACCTAGTCCAGTCCAACGCCCATTTCTATCGATGACTATATGTCCTAGCTCTCCGGCCTGCGAATCAAAGCCATAAATCAATTGTCCATTTGCAACAATACCACTTCCTAGCCCCGTACCTAAAGTAATGACCATAAAGTTCTTCATATCAGCAGCTTCACCATAGATCATCTCACCAATAGCAGCTGCACTCGCATCATTAGTGATATGAATAGGTAAATCATAATGCTTTTTCAAATCTGCAACCAATGGTACCACGCCTTTCCACATCAAATTAGCAGCATATTCAATTGTTCCACGATAATAATTAGCGTTAGGAGCGCCTACTCCTAAACCCACAATTTCGTATTCAAAACCAATCTTGGCTTCAAGGCCATCAACAGTAGTTTTGATTTTTTGAAGATAGTCTCGAAAATTTTTCTTTTCTACAGTGGAAAAATCTGTGTGTCCATGAAGGTTTCCTTCACGGTCAACTAATCCAACTTTTGTGAGGGTTCCTCCTATATCGATACCTATTGCAATTTTTTTTGCCATCGTTTGTGTGTTGAGCTAAATCCAAATATATCACTCCTATTTGAAGCTTAAAATAAACTCTATAAGTTTCTCTAAAACTAGCTAGACTACTTTATTCCTTAAAATACAAATAAATAAGAATGCAAACGATTGTACTCAACCTATGAGCCTTTAACGCAAATCATGGGAAATTTTTTTTAATTGATTAATTATTGGTTGAACTTCTTTGTCATACTTTTTTATCTTGAAATCATAACTAAAGACAGTGACAATGATCAAATAAAGCCATGTCAGATTTGATACATAAAAGATAAATTCCCAATCATCTGTGATACCTGTAAAATAGACATTGAGCAGCACACCCAGAAGGAGCGAATAAAAAGGACTCATTCTGATCATTAATTTAGTGCGGCTAAGATGATTGATCTGCTTATTAATAAATGTTAAAGTATCCTCATTTCCGATAGTGTATTTTGACGGTAGTCGCAACCAAATAACTGTTGACACAACAATAATTATGAAAAGTATGGCAATAATCGACCATACAAATCTTGGGTTTTTATCTTCAAACTCAATAAAAATGTAAACTATTGCTGAAAATGCAAGCATTAAACTAGACGTGGCAAAAAGGTTGCTTTTGACCATCCTTTTTCTTAGAGCCTTAATATTGTTATGCAAAATGGTTCCCTCCTGCAGTCCTGTATCAGTTGCTAACTTCTGTGCTTGCCAGATATTTTGCAAATCCGATAGCACTACTTTTTCTTCCTTCATAATATGTGAGGGTTTTGATTTGACATCAGTTTTTGAAGCTTGGACTTGATTCTCGTAATTTTTACGCCAACAAAGTTGACATCCTTACCAATAACTTCAGCTATTTCTTTGTAGCTGACCGACTCCAACACCAAGCCAATAATTAGTTTATCTATATTTTCCAGACAGTCAATTGCTTTTTGAAGTCGAGAGATTTGAGTTTCCATTTCTATTTTCAAAGACTTATCCAGCGGGTCATTCCCGATTAAATCTTCTGGATGGATTTCTTTTTCAAGGCGAGATTTTCTATCCCTTTTTTTTCTAAACGTAATTGCCGTGTTGACCGTAACGCGATAAATCCAAGTCGAAAGCTTCGATTGATTTCTAAATGATTTAATAGAAGACCAAATATTTATCAATACTTCCTGATATAGGTCCTCTAAATCCTCCCCATTGCCGATATAAGCCTTGCATAATCGTTTAATCAACGCTCCATGCTCTTTTACAATGGAATTTATATCCAATTGATCAGTTTCCGAACTCATCTAATTTCAGCACATTAAAGATTTGACTGTGATTAGCCATGATTTATTATTATGGTTCTGCTAGACACTTTTACAACAAGGTTCTTGAAATCGCTTTCAATTTCTTAAATGCAGCTATTTCACCTAATTGGTTATTTAAATGTTTAGTCTCAGTTTCCACATTTTTATTTCACTAACCATGAAAAATTTTATGGTAAAGAATAAATAAAGCAAAAATCAATGTTGCAGCATTCGCATAAATCATGGGAGCGTTTCCAATAATAAGACCATAAATAAGCCAGCAAGAAAGGCCTATTACGAATAGCAAAAACATTGGTAGAGATAGGTCTTTGGTTGATTTGGTACTATACACTTTTATGGCTTGTGGTAAAAAAGCCATCGTTGTACAAAAAGCAGCAAAGTACCCGAGTAGTTCCGTGTAATTCATTATTTTCGATTCATAAACTGCAAGAAAATGAAAAAATACTTGGTTCATATCATTTACCTTATGATAATAACGTTCACATTTATTTTCGCGAATATCAAATCAGCGGAAAGCCAAAAATCAAGATTAGCGGCTAAAAATGCCATTTTAAGAGCTGAAAAAATGGTGGACCTAGTCAATCAAGAAGCCAATCGCGCAGTAAAATTTGCAGCTGAAGCTGAGCAGCTTGCTTTAGCATTAAAAAAATGTGGAGACCGATGAAAAAAGCCTTAAAATTATCATGAAAATAGTTTTTGTATTCGTTTTCTAATTATTCTTAATTATTCCCAAGGTCAGTTAGCCCTAGGAGAAAAGGCAACCGTCCAGTTGAGAGTTATTAAACCTCTGAGCAAGCGCTCAAGGTAATAAAGACGGATAATTTTGTTTAACATCAGCATCTGAAAATAGTACCCACAAGGCGGGATTCAATGGCCAATCGATCGAAATAATAAAAAAGTTTAAAAAACGATTGATTTATGGCGTTATCTATCAATACAAAATAATAGTCTCCAAATGGCTGTCGGACAACTGAACAATTTTCTAGATAAAAATCGATGGTGGTGAGTAAACATTGATAGCCTGGTTTATTAATCTAATTTTCTTAGTTGTTGAATACGCAAAGGTTAGTTTTATAAAAATAGCACCATTATATGATATACAAATTGATCACTATCTTATAGGAGAAATAGAGACATTTAACGAGTTAGACTTCTGAAATTAACGCTTCTAATGCTCAATAGATCAAGTAAAAACCAAAAAACCAATACAGAAACAAGAGCAACAATAAAAACAAGAACGATACATATTATCTACTCATTTATCATTTTGGTAAGTCTTGGATTGGTATATAATCAAGCTTCTATAAATCAACAAACCAAAGACTTAAATCAGCAATTGAATGAGCGAACGAAAGGATTAATCTAACAAGCAGAAGCAAGTGCTGCCAATGCGCTAAAACATGTAGAACTTGCCACGCGAAATGCTGCAATATTCGTTAAGTATCAGACAGATAGTGCTGAAGAGTTGAGAAAATGTCTAAACAAATGAAAAAGAAACTTCAAAGCAATTATTCAATTTTGCTTTTAGGAGTTGGAATCAACCAACTACAAAAAAAAACAACTTGAACCTTTAAACGACCAAGCCATCGACTTGGCAGAAAGATCACAGCAGCAAGCGCTTGATGCGCAAAATATTACCGAGCAGCAGTCAAGAATAGCGAGTAAGGAATTAGCTAGGATGACCGAAGCGAAGGCTCATATGGAAGCAGCAATACAAGAATGTAAGATTTCAAAAAAATAAAAGCTCATTCATTGAATTCATATCTTTTCACTTACGGCTATCTTCAATCGAAATATCAGAAGATAAAAAAAGCACCAACATTTAATTTTCGTTCCTTAGGATCCGCCACATACCGAGGATTACTTTACGAGGTGGATGATTATCCTGGAGTTGTCTTTACAGGAAAGAAAGAAAACATCGTTTATGGTGAAATTCTTGAGATTAATGATCTCAACGATCTAATTATACTTGACAGATATGAGAGGGCATTACCTACTGTCACCGAGCACCCCGAGTATAGACGTAACAAAAGATTGGTTTTCATGATTGGTGGTGATCCTTTTCACTGCTGGGTCTACGAATATTTGCTAGATATCCAAAGTCTTAAAAAAATTACTGATGGTAAATATTGAAGCAACTTTTTCTGAGTTGATTATGTTTGCCAAAACAACAAGCAAATAACACAAGCAAAATGGCAAACTTCCATGATCTTATCAATCAAAATACACCAGTTGTAGTAGACTTTTATGCTGACTGGTGCGGCCCATGTAAAATGATGCCTCCAATCTTAGCTGATGTAAAAAAGAAGCTTGGTAAAAAGGTACATATTTTGAAAGTGGATGTCGACAAAAACAAGAAAGCAGCAGCCAAATATGATATCCGAAGTATCCCTACGTTGATTGTTTTTAAAAGTGGGAAAGTAATGTGGCGAAAAAGTGGAGTAGCAAAGGCGGTAGAAATCGAACATGCTGTTAATCAAATTGACTAAACGTAAAATCAAAAAATAAATGAAATAAGGAGGTATGAATGATTAAGTTAATGATAAGCCAGAACATAGTTTAGGATACTCGCTCTACCTCTACCCTTATTTTTTGAAGGTCAAAAGTCATCATCACCCTTTCTTAATCTATAAGTAAAGACGTCTGATACCTCGAACACGGGTTTAAAGAATTGATAGAAAGACAATGGGCATTTATATATTCAATTGTAGGCAAGCATGATTAAGGAGATTAAAATGGTCAGAATATAAAGCTTCTTTCCCCTAGTGTCTTCCTAAAGCACCAACCTTGACCGCTTACTAAATGTGCTTCATGCTGAGTCAATAAACTTTCCAAGGGGAAATGTGAGTGAACATTAAGGGGCACATTTCCTTCTGCTACCGCACCCGAAAAATCAAAAGCACTAAGTGCTTTATTATCTGATTAGTTTTTATGCTTTTTATTTAAATAAAATTCAGTCATCCTTTTCCCTTCTCTTGTATGCCTGTCAATGACTAAATAAAAGTCGAAAAGATTTCATTGACTGAAAAGCAGAGCACTTTTTTTACTAACAATTTCCTCGCCGATCTAAGAGGTTTTATTCAAAACGTCTATTTCTCAATTGTTTTTTTTTACAATCCTAACATCAATTAGGTATACTAACTCTCTTTTTAAAATTTCCCCTTATCATCACTGACCTAAGACGCCAGTTTCTGCTTCTTTTTGTCCAGATGTATATCAAAACATTTGTTTGCCAGGGCGCATTGCAAGCTCGGTGTATTCAAGATCATGTTCGAAGTGTTGCTAAGCCTAACGGCCGGAAACTTGAGGAGCGGTTGTTGTGGAAATTTGGAGGATGCCCACTTAATCTCTCGTAAGTTTAATCGTTTAGCTACCCATTTTTAGGGATTTTGATAAATCTGAGTATAGAAATACCAAACTCAGCATAGATACTATGATTATAAGTAATTAATTTTAATATGTGTCAAATTAGTCATTACCATTTCAAGACAATTTAAAAGCACCCTCAACAATAACTGATTGTACGATTATGAAAATTTCCTTCCTCACCCTTTTTTCATTTTTTCTAGCTTTCACAATCAGTGCACAAGATCCGCTAAGGTTTCAATCTGAAATCGACCAACTTATTCTCAAAAACGGCGCAAAGAAACAAAACCGTCCGATTGTTTTTGCAGGCAGTTCCAGTTTTAGATTTTGGACGACCATTCAAAAAGATTTAGACAATGATCTAATCATCAACAATGGGTTTGGCGGGAGTCATTTTAGCGATCTCATTTATTTTCTTGATCCTTTGATATTGGATTTGAATCCCAGAGCATTGTATATCTATGAAGGTGATAATGACCTGGCGGATGGAAAAAATCCTGAGCAAATAGTCTATCAAGCTTCTCAGATGATAAAACTGATTAAAGGTCAAATTCCAGATCTTAAAATCTTCTTGATTTCTGCGAAACCTAGCATTTCAAGATGGGAGAAAAAACCTTCTTACCTGCGATTTAACATGTATCTGAAAGAATATTGCGTTGAAACAGATGATGTAGCGTTTATCGATGTTTGGAGACCGATGTTAGGAGAAAATGGCCAACCGAACCCTACTCTGTTCACCGAAGATGATCTTCATATGAATGATAAGGGATATAAGATTTGGACTGAGAAAATTAAACCCACACTTAATGGACTATAAAGAATCCTCATAACTTTACAATTAGTCATCATTTACCTCAGATCAATGAAGCCCTTTTTTACACTACTTTTTATCGTTTTCGTTTTCGCAAGTACTGCGCAAAAATCATTGTACGAATATGCCATTCAAGAGGATCAAGAATTTTTTAAAGATACTTTTATTGGTTCTGATATCACCAATGACTTTTCTCGAGCTTACAGTAAGGGGAAGATAACCAATGATGATATCCCTCTAAAAAAAATCGGGCTACTCTCTTTTTTCTTATTTGAAATAAATTACAAAAAGGAAAAAGCCCATCTCGTGTACAAACATAAATACAAAGGAAATACGATCATTCAAACCATTTACAATAGTTCAATTGGTCCATTAAAAGACTCTTTGAAAAGAAAAGGAATACAATTGCTTACCCCGTCAGAATTCCTAACGACCGAAGGCCAAAAAGATGCTTATGAAGATGCTGCATCAAGAATACAATTAATTGTTAATAAGAAAATTGGCGTTCAAAATGTTCTTAACAAATACAACTCTATTAATACTCCTTCAGGTATTAAATACATCAGCAGCAATATTGAAGAAGGGAAAAATCAGGAAATCCTTAATATAATCGCCGAACTAAGCGAAGCATTAAAATTAGATGGCATGATGACGATTCAGCTCGTTTCTGAATATTTTAATTATGCAATGGCCTTTAAAAGTCTCTCCTTAGAAATATATGGCCCGCACCCACTGCCCAACAGGAAAAAAGGCATCTTAGGTTACAAACTGGGCAACTACGCTTACATCTGCTTGGAGTCAAGAGGCTTTGCCGGTATCAAAAAGGATAATGTTATTCGAGAAGATTATCGGGCTTTTCCATATTTAGTAGCACGATCCGGTGCAGATTTTATTAACTTTTTACAATTAGAACTAAACACACTCTTTGAATTATGATGAACCCATGGCATAATGTCCGCATTGGCACTAGCTCACCAGAAATAGTAAATGGTATTATAGAAATCCCAAAAGGTAGCAGAGCCAAATATGAGCTGGACAAGGATTCTGGTTTATTGATACTTGATAGGGTGATCTATTCATCCATGTATTACCCTGCCAATTACGGATTCATTCCGAGAACGTATTGTGATGATGGCGATCCACTTGATATACTTGTCTTGACACAAATAGTCGTTGATCCATTGTGTATTGTCCCCGCAAAAGTCATTGGCGTAATGCAGATGTTAGATCAGGGCGAAAAAGATGATAAAATAATTGCTGTTGCTAATGGCGATATGAGTGTCAATCACCTCAATGATATTTCTGAACTCGGCCCGCACTTTGTCAAAGAATTAAGAAATTTTTTCGAAGACTATAAAAAGCTTGAAAACAAGGAAGTCGTCATTGAAGATTTTCAAAACAGAGAAACGGCCATGCAGATTGTTGAAAAAGCGATTGTTGATTATAATAAAAAATTTGGCTAGGCATGAAGTTTCTGCTTTACTAGCTTCTTATCTAAATATTGTATGATAACAACTGTTAATGGAATAATTATAATCCACGATAGGTAGCTTTTGATCATCAAAAGGCTTTTTTGCTCTGATAATATCATCATCGTAATGAGGCCAACAATAAAGGTTAATGAGAAAATGGAACCAATCAACCAGTTGAAACGTCGATCTGACACTGCAGCAATTGTTTCCATATTTCTCACAACTTTTAAAGCAAAGTCTGTTGACATTGAAAACTCAAACTCTGTTTTCAATGCCTTATCGATCATTTTATCTAAATCTTTTTTCATCAATTTTAAATTTTAATCTAAATGTATCTCCTTGCCCAACAAGGGCACACATATTTCTTTCAACTTCTTTCGTGCCCTGAATAAATAATTTTTTACCGTTCCTTCAGGCAATCCTGTGACTTCTACTATTTCAGGGTAGGAAAATCCATCTAAATGGTACAAGGTTAAAATGACGCTATAATGTTCTGGCATTTGTGCAATAAGACTATGAATAAAGGAAGCGAAATCTTCTTTTTCATACCCCTTATCGTCCACGCCAATTTGATAATTGACATTCTCTAAATCTTCCACTTTTACAGCTCTTTTAAGTTTCTTCAAATGATTCGCCGAATGCCTAAACGCTATAGTCGCAATCCAAGTAGAAAGTTTGGAGTCAAAATTGAATGTCGACAATTTGTCCAAGACTTTTATGAAAATATCTTGACATACCTCTTCAAGTTCTTCTTTGTGATCAATCAATCTACCGACGATATGTACGACTAGGCGTTGATGTTTTTGTATCAACGCTACGCTAGCCAATTTCTCACCAGCTATCACCTTCTTCACAAGTTCCCTATCCGTCATTCAATATTGTAGGACAACATACTCCTTTTGAATGTTGCAGATCGAAAATTATTTTTTTTCAACTAACCTGCAACATTTTGATATGCGTTGATTGTCTCATAGAGCGACAAACTTAAACAATCGTAAAATGGAACATTTATCTGAAGTACTCATGCCCATAGCCATCTTTGGCACTTTAGGTCTCGTAACTTTTCAAATAACTAAAACGCTTACCAATTACTACCTAAGAAAAAAAATGATAGAAAAGGGACTAATTGGTGACGATGCGGCAAAAATACTTACGGCTGATAAATCACAATTGAGCATATATGGTAATCTAAAATGGGGACTCATTGTTCTTTGTTCAGGAATTGGATTTGTCATTATTGATCAATTTGACGTGAGCATGAATGACGGAACTTTACCCATCGGCATCTTTGCAATTTGTGTAAGTATCGGCTTTTTAGCTTACTATCTCATCATGACAATCAAGGCAAAAAAAGACTGATTATGTTCCGTAATTACTTTCTCATATCCATTCGAAATATGTTTAAGCATCGTGCTTTTACAGCTATTAACATTTTTGGACTCGCCTTGAGCATGTCTGTTTGTATGGTGATCATATTATTAATTCTTCACCATTACAGCTTCGACAATTTTCATGAAAAAGGCGATAGAACTTATCGCATCATCTCTTATGAAGAAGGAAAAGTGAGTGAATTTCAACCAGGTTATGCTACTTCTCCACTGCCAATAGGACAATGGTTAAGAGATAACTACGCAGAGGTAGAGGTAGTAGCCAATCTTAATATTGGCTTTAATGGTGAATTGATTTCAGAATATAAAGTCATAGACATACGGTCTGTTTTTGCTGATGAAAATTTTTTTGAAGTCTTCTCATTTGAGCTTTTAGAAGGGGACCCAACTACCGCATTAAAGGAGCCTTATAGTCTTATACTTTCTCAAGAAAAAGCGAAATTATTGTTTCCGAAATCGTCAGCAATGGGTCAGTTGGTCGAGTTCAAAGACCATGGAAGCTATAAAGTCACAGGGATTATTAAAAAACCCAGTACACCAACACATGTAAGCATAGAAGCATTTGGCTCAATGTCCACAATTCCTTTGCTCGTTGAAAAAGGAGCAATCACAAAAGAATATAATTGGTGGAATAATCAATGGATGAATTACAACTATGTGACATTACGAGAGGGCGCTGATCCCGACCAATTAATCAAAATGATTAATAAGGTAGGGAATGAAAACACCCAAATAAAAGAGGGCGAATCAAAGTATATTTTTGATTACCAAAAATTAACTGAAATAATCCCCGGTAAGCTTTTGGGTAATGAAATGGGATTTGCATTACCCAAATTGGCACTAATAGTTTTTGCTGTTTTGGCACTCGTGGTTATCACTACTGCAAGTATCAATTATGCGAATCTTTCCATTGCAAAATCTATAAGTAGAGCCAAAGAGATCGGAATTAGGAAAGCAAATGGCGCACATAAGAGTCAAATCATCCTACAATTCCTAACAGAATCAGTCATCATAGCCTCCATTGCCTTCCTTGCTGCAATTCCAATATATAAGTATTTGATTGTCAGTTTTAACGAAATATGGATTTTCAACCAAGTAGGTATTCATCTTGAGGATACAGGTGCCGCCTACATAATTTTTGTTGGGTTTACCCTCTTTCTAGGGTTGATCACAGGACTGGGACCATCCTTATATTTATCAAAAATCAACATTATTTCTTCACTCAAAGGAGTTATCGACAAACCTGGAAGGAGCAATAAATGGTATAAATTTTCCTCAAAAAAGGCCATGTTGAGTCTTCAATTCGGCCTATCTATTTTCCTTTTAGTCACCATTTTTTTACTTAAATCTCAAGGCGACTTCCTTGTGAAAAGTGATCACGGCTTTGACGAGGAAAATATTTATTACATAGAATTACAAGGCAAAGATCACGAAATAATGAAGTCCGAGTTTAGTGACGTTCTGGGCATCTCCAATATATCTTTAACCTCACACAATCCGGCAGTTGGTCGATCACATGGAGGACGTTTTAGTCTTGACAAATCAATTGAACCCGTAACTATTTATGACTTTTCTGTAGATGAAAATTATATGGATATCATGCACTTGGAATTGCTTGCCGGCAATAACCTGACCAATAATAAAAATAATGAACTCCTTATAAACGAACAGGCCGTTGAAGTGCTAGGGTTGGGAAACATTCGTGATGCCGTTGGCAAATTCTTATATGATGAGGATAGCCTTAGCTATGTTATATCCGGAGTGATTAAAGATTATCATTGGGAGCCAATCATGAAGGGAATAAGACCCCTAGCGTTAAAAGTAAATCCCGAGGAATACGAATTAATGTATTTCAAAATTGAAGACCCAAACGCAAAATCTGTTGAAGCTCGGATAACGGAAAAATGGACGTTGCTAGATGAACAAAGGGAATTTAAAGGCGGCTTTCTGAGTGAAGAAATGGACATGTTCTATCAGTTTTTATATGACCTTGGTGGGATTCTTACTTTTGTCGGTTTACTCGCATTAACTATTACAGGACTTGGCTTTCTCGGCATGCTTAGTTTCAATTTGAAAACCCGCACGAAAGAAATAGGTGTTAGAAAAGTGCTAGGTGCTGATTTTAAAAACATCTTATGGGCTTTAAGCAAGGGCTTTATCATCATGCTTTTGATTACGAGTCTAGTTGCCTACCCTATCGCCATTATTGCAAATAATTTATGGATATCCGAGATGGCAAGCCATGCGCCTATTGGATTTAGTAACGTAGGTCCAGCCATACTTTTAGTAGCGCTAATAGCGGCCACAACGATCATCTCTCAGGTTTGGAAGAATACGCTCAACAATCCAGTTGATGCTTTAAGGTCCGAATAGCAATTATGAAGGGATGCCTGCTTTATTTGTCAGTCCACAAGAAACACAAGTAAGTATCCCTTTAAAATTTTCTTTTTCACAATGAACGCATGTGTAGGTTTGCATTGAAATATGTGGATTCCCCAATTCATCATAAAACTCAATTCGTTCACTGCATTTTTTACAGCTGTAGTTTTGAACACCCAGTATATCTTGATAAGACATACAATGCGGACATTGGGCAGAAACGTATTTTGATTTTTTATTGAATACTCTTTGTCGGTAGTAAATCAAAGGAGGAATGAGGATTAATGGCAGTAAAGCCATTATTAAATACAAGTCTGCATCCATACCGCAAATTACAAATATTGCATCGATTATAATGAGCCCATTTATTCTAGCGGCATATTCACCAACCAAGCGTTAAAAAGCAAGGTTTGTTCGTCAGTCATTTCCTCCATTTTAGAAACACTGGGCCTACCCTCTTCATCTCTTGCCAACATCAAACCTATTTTAGCTAAATATTCTTTGTGCGGCAATGGCTGATTTTCGAGTACATAATTGTTGAAAAATTCACCAATTTCAGGATAAGTCATCTTCGTGATGTCTTCAAAAAAGTTTTTCTCAGAAACAGGGTTACCCTTTCCATATTTCTCCACCAATGAAAGTAATAATTCTCTTAATCCCGCTTTACCTTTTGACAATTCAAGAAGTTTAATATCTAGTAAACCTGCCAGGGCAAACGCATTTAAAATATATAGTCGGCCTGACTTTGAGGCTTGAGCATAGGTAGCCCTTGAGCTACCCCTTAGTCTCATATTTTTTAGTGTTTTTAAAAAACGCAAACCCGTCTGATTTGCT